>JADMIO010996536.1_pt1 | contig 96511 bp, 77 predicted proteins | sample 8958161 | NCBI WGS metagenome assembly JADMIO01 (sample SAMN16585339, study PRJNA669376) | soil metagenome | isolation source: Crop rotation soil | place: USA: Cullars Rotation, Alabama | collected 2011
CGCGACAACTTGTCCACGTGGAATTCTAAGCTTAGGATCCCAATGTGCTGGAAAGTGGCTTCCACTCTTTCCATCTTCATCACTTCGAATGCATAAGATATTAAAGCAAATTTCACATGTTTGTTAACGCCCATGCCTATGTATTCATCGCCAAGCCAGCTCCAGCCAATCTCGATGCGTTGATCGTAAAAAGAAATACTTCCATAGCTGCTGCTTCCGCATACCTCTCTTGTGTCCTTATCTACAACCGTAAAAGCCATTCTTTTGCCTTCGGAGATTTCGCGCAGTGAGTCAGCCACCCATTTTTTCATTTCCTGTTTATCTCCAAGATCTTTGTAAAAATACTTCCACGTGTCACCGGGGTGGGATATGCGCAGAAAGCTTTCGACATCATCAGCCTTCATTGGCCGGATAATAACCCGGGGGGTTTCCAGTTCAAAATCGGCAGGGAAATATTTTTTGAATTCGGGATCAGGTGATGACATATGATGACTTTCGAATAGTGCAATAAGTAAGAACATTTCGAAGATAGGTTATTGAACGGTCTCCCATTCTCCAAGTCCCTGCCTGATCAATATAGGTTCTTCATCTGTGCAGTCTACAACAGTTGATGGTATCGTCCCCCCTATTCCACCATCCACCACCAGGTCTACCTGTTTATTAAAATTCTGGTAGATGATCTCGGGATCTGTATATTCTTCAACCATGTGTTCACCTGGCAGGGAGGCACTCAGGATGGGCCTGCCAAGTTCCTTCACTATTGTGCGTGCGATCAGGTTATTGGGTACTCTTACACCGGCAGTATTCTTTTTGCTTTTTAAAAGCTTGGGTACTTCCTTGCTTGCTGGGAGGATAAATGTGTAGGGGCCGGGCAGATAATGCCTCAGCATCCGGTAAGTGGAGGTGGAAATCGTTTTGATGTATTTACTCATATCACTCAGGTCGTAACAAACAAACGACAGCTGTGCTTTGGATGGATCCATGTTTTTTATCCTGCAGATACGTTGAATGGCTTTCGGCTGGTGAATATCGCAGCCCAAACCATATATCGTATCGGTCGGATAGATAATAACACCACCCGAAGACAGGATTTCAACAGTTGTGTTAATATTCCTTGGCTGAGGATTTTGCGGGTGGATGTGTAAATACATAGTGCAATTTAATATTAACTTTGTGCGAAATTTTTCTGCAATGCGTCTACAACCTATTGAGAAGATAGGGACAATAAGTGATCAGGACTTCAAAAAGCATTATTATAAACCAGGTATCCCCGTTGTACTTACAGATCTTGCCAAACAATGGCCAGCATATAACAGGTGGTCTTGGGATTATTTTAAACAGATAGTAGGCGACAAAGAGGTAGGGATATATAACAATATCAAAAGTGATGCCTATACGCCAGTCAATAAAGCAGACGATTACATCACCTTTGGCGAGTATATAGACATGATAAAACAGGGGCCGGCTCCCTGGAGAATATTCCTGTTCAACATTTTTGCCCACGCACCCCAGCTCACAGAAGATTTTTACTGGCCGGAAAATTTGATGAAAGGCTTTGTGAAGCGCGTGCCGATGTTGTTTGTAGGGGGTTCCACGAGCATCACCCATATGCATTTTGATATTGATATGTCGCATATCCTTCACACCCAATTTGCAGGAAGAAAGAGAGTTTTACTGTTCCCCTACCAGGAACAGCATAAACTTTACCGCAAGCCTTTTGAAGTATTGAGCCTTGCCGATTTCAGCAACTACCATAAAGGAAATGGAACACCCGACTATAATAAATTCCCTGCGATAAAGCTTGCCAGCGGCTATGAAATAATTTTAAATCACGGCGAAACCCTATTTATGCCTGCCGGCTACTGGCATCACATGGAATACCTGGACAGTGGCTTTGCAATGAGCCTGCGAGCTGTTCAGCGCAATATTCCGGGACTGGCCAAAGGAATCTGGAACCTGGTGGGAATGAGGAATATCGATACCCTCATGAAGAAAACGGTCCCGAACTGGTGGTATGATTTCAAACAGGAAAAAATCTTCAGGGCAGCTGAAAAAGAACTTTCTTTGACTGGAGGTGTTTAATTCTGTTATGCAAATCATCAAGAAAATAAAAAATGTTTCAACATTTGTTTGATTAATTAGTAAAACGTCTTTACTTTTACCCGGTAGGCAACGATTTATCAAACAATCAGGGAAAAAGGACGAAAAATATCCAAATCTTCTTGAAATACTTTAATTAGCACTTAATTTTACCAATATATACTTTCAAACCGCATCTAACTGCTTTAAACTATATATTAAAACTTCTTTCTTTTTGTGGTTTCAGAGGTAAGCACAGGCCGGCGATTTTCATCGCTGGCATTTTTTTGCCCATTACTTTAAGGAATAACTATTTTTTCTGCCTATAGGCAAATAATAATACTAAAGCAGATTGGGAAGAATAAATGGTTTTAGAGAATCGTCCAAGTTTCGTTTCCACGCAGCAATTTATCAAGGTCGCCCTTTCCTTTGGAAGAAATAACCTCTTCAATTTGCATGGACATCAAATCCTCATAGCTCAACCGGTCAGATTCATAAAATACACCAAAAGGCCGGGGCAGATGGCCTTCCACACGGGGATCATCAAACATCCTGGTCAAAATCTGGCCTTTATAAAAATCCTTTTCATCATGTATCCAGAGGTCACTGGCAGAGATACCATTTCCCAGTTCAACAACAATCGGTTTGAATCCATCCAGCATGATACCCTTATTCATCTGGGCACCAAAAACCAATGGTTTACCGTGTTCAAGAAATAATGTTTCCTCAGGCTTCGAAGACTTTTCCGTAAACATTTCAAAAGCACCGTCATTGAAAATATTACAGTTCTGGTAGATCTCCAGGAATGATGCGCCCTTGTGCTGCTGTGCCCTGATCAGCAATTGCTGCAGGTGTTTGGGATCACGGTCCATTGTTCTGGCCACAAAAGTGGCATCCGCACCCATTGCCAGTGCGGAGGGATTGAAGGGATGGTCAAGACTACCGAATGGAGTTGATTTGGTGATCTTTTTTAGTTCGGAAGTAGGAGAATATTGTCCTTTGGTAAGACCGTATATCTGGTTATTGAAAAGTAAAATGTTGATGTCAAAGTTTCTGCGAAGGAGGTGCATGGTATGATTACCACCGATGCTCAATCCGTCACCATCACCTGTTACGACCCACACGCTCAGTTCCGGACGACTGGCTTTCAGACCGGAGGCTATGGCAGTAGCCCTGCCATGAATGGAATGCATACCATAGGTGTTCATGTAGTAGGGAAACCTGCTGCTGCAACCTATGCCAGAGATAATTACAATATTTTCCCTTGGAATACCGAGACCCGGCATCACCTTCTGCACCTGCGCAAGGATTGAATAATCGCCACAGCCGGGGCACCAGCGTACTTCCTGGTCGGTGGCAAAATCTTTAGCCGTTAGGGCCGGAAGGGGCGACGAAGAAACTTCACTCATATGGCAAAATTACTCAATTTGGTTACTTAAATGGCGTCAACAGAATCATAAACTAGCACTTTCGACCACAGGTAACTGCATTCTTCCACAAATTTAAGGTGGATGGGATCAACCTGGTAGCTCTCCTGGTCTTCAGGAGTATCAAAAATCAGCATCCAGGATATTGAATAAGAAGTGTCTATCACATCGCGGCTGGTTTTTGCAGGCTTACCGATATGGAACATCTTAATCGTTTTTACGCTGCTTAATTTAGTCAGGCCGTCTACTAGTTTTTGCCTGTCTCCTGCATTTGACGGATTTTTTAACCAGAAATAAACGTGATGAATAAACATGTTCTTTGCTGTCATAATTTGTTTTAAGATTTAAAGTGGATATTTTCCGTCGGCAATCAATTTATCCGCGATTCTTCTCCGGGCTTCTTTAGAATTGAAGGGTGCAACTTTTGTAAATCGTTTGATACCCATGAGCATCATCCGCTGCTCGTCACCATCAGCAAATGCATTGACCGCATCCTTCGCATACTTGGCGATACGGTCGGCCGAATCATAAAGCCAGGTGTTCATCATATCTGTTTCAAATGCACATGCATTTTCTCCTTTTAATTCCACCAGCTTCATTACCCTTAGCAGTGCGCTTTCCGCATTGAACGTGGCAATAGCCATATCTGCAACATTCATCAGAATCTCCTGTTCATTTTCCAGTTTCATCATCAGCTTCTGCACTGCCGCGCCTGCGGTCATCAATATGGCTTTCTTAAAATTGTGTACTGTCTTCTTCTGTTCGGAAAACAATTCTTCATCATCCTGGCCGAAATCGGGGATGCTCATTAATTCTTTTGATACTTCCATTGCCGGTCCCATCAGGTCGAGCCTTCCTTTCATGGCGCGTTTCAGCATCATGTCAACGATGAGTAAGCGGTTGATCTCGTTCGTGCCTTCATATATCCGGTTGATGCGGCTGTCGCGATATCCTTTTGAGATTAGGTATTCATCGCTGAAGCCGTTGCCACCATGTATCTGAACCCCTTCATCAACTATAAAATCCAGCATTTCACTACCAGACACCTTCAGAATGGCGCATTCAATGGCATACTCTTCGGCAGCAGCCAGCAAGGCTTCATTAAAGGCTTTCCCATCCGACATCATTTCCATTTCCCGGTTATCGATCCATTTGGATGTGCGGTATAAAGAACTTTCGTTTACCCATGCCCGTATGGCCATCTCTGCAATCTTGTATTTTATGGCTCCAAAACTGGCAATAGGTTTTTTGAATTGCTCCCTGGTCAGCGCGTACTGGATGCTGCCAGTGATTGATCTTTTTGCTCCACCGAGTGTGGCAGCGCATAATTTCAATCTTCCAATGTTAAGGATGTTGAAGGCAATGATGTGACCTTTTCCGATCTCTCCCAAAACATTTTCTACCGGCACTTTGCAATCCTGGAAATATAATTGAACAGTAGACGATCCTTTGATGCCCATTTTATGTTCTTCAGGTCCCTGTGTAAAACCTTCAAACCCTCTTTCAATAATAAATGCGGTGAACTGTGTGCCATCTACTTTGGCAAATACAGTATACACATCAGCAAAGCCACCATTGGTGATCCAGCACTTCTGCCCGTTTAGAAGGTAATGTTTTCCATCACTGCTTAATGTCGCGGTTGTTTTAGCGCCAAGTGCATCACTTCCACTGTTAGGTTCTGTCAGGCCATATGCTCCTTTCCATTCGCCGGTACATAATTTGGGTATATATTTTTCTTTCTGCTGACTATTTCCAAAATATAAAATAGGTAATGTGCCAATGCCGGTATGTGCTGAAACGGCAACAGAAAATGAAAAGCCTCCTCCTAATCCTTCACTCACGAGTGTTGCTGTAACAAAATCTTTTCCCAGTCCGCCAAATTCCTCAGGTATGGATACACCTAACAGACCTTGTTCACCCGCCTTCCGGATGAGGGATGGCATCAGGCCCGGTTCCATTTTATCGATACGGTCAACGATCGGGATAACTTCCGTATCAACAAATGAAGAGCACATGTCTTTAACCATCTGCTGTTCTTCATTGAAAGTTTCAGCGGTGAAGATGTCGGAAGGCTGACTTTCTCTAACCAGCCATTCGCCTCCTTTAAGTGATGTTTTTTCAATCGTGGTATTCATGAAAATTATTTTTTGTTGAGAGGTATTATTTGAGGTTATCATATACCCGCTGCAAAATTTCCTTGCACAGGTTAATGTTTTCTGTTGGTATCCCGGTCAAAGCTTCGTTGAGTGTTTGTTCTGCCAGCAACATGGATTGTTCTTCCAGTTTAATGCCCTGCCTGGTTAAGTACACCAGGTTGATTCGCCTGTCTGATTCTGATGCCACTCTTTTTACCAGTTGCAGCTTTTCAAGATTATCGACCAGCCTCGTGATGCTTGGCTTGTCGCGAAATGTGCCGTTGCAAAGTTCCTGCTGACTACTGCCATCATGTTTCCAGAGCTGATAAAGCACACTCCACTGTTCAATGGTAAGGTTAAGGCCGGCAGAATTGAATTTCTTCTGCAGCCGTCTGGCTATTGCTATTGACGCTTTGCCGGTAATAAAACTGTACAGCTCGCCTTTCCTGAATTGGTTGTTTGGCATATAGTTGTTTATACAACTAACCAAACTTAATATTATTAATTGTATTTTCCAAGCGCTGATCTATCCAAAACTTATGGCTTTTTTCATCCTGATATCCCTCTTACTGGTCATTGCCTACCTGATGTTGTTCGAATATTATACGCGGGGCTGGAATGAGATCAAAGAAATATACCATTCCTCTAACGGCCAGGCATTTTTAAATATTATGATCGGGATTGAAAAAGGAGATAAAATTGAAGGACCTGTAAAAATTTCCCTGATTATCCCATTTAGAAATGAAGAAGCGAATGTTGAGAGGTTGTTCACCTGCATTGAATCTCAATTATATCCAAGAGAAAATTTGGAGGTGATCCTGGTCAATGATCATTCGGAGGATAATACCTGGAAATTGATTAACGATTATGCAATGCCTGGCCTGACAATCCATAAAATTGAATTGCCTGATCATGTGTCTGGTAAAAAGAAAGCCATTGAAACAGGAATTGCTAAGGCAACCGGCAACCTGGTTGTTACCACTGATGCAGACTGCACATTTTCGGAAGACTGGCTTCAGTTACTTGCGGTGTTTTATTCAGCTACGGGAGCGAAATTTATTGCAGCACCGGTGAAAATGGTGGGCAAAAAGAATTTCCTGGGAATATTTCAATCGCTCGATTTCCTCACCATGCAGGGAATTACAGCGGTATCCGTACATAAGAATTTACACGCTATGTGTAATGGTGCGAACCTCGCTTATGAAAGACAGGTTTTTTTTGATGTAAATGGATTCGAAGGCATAGATGAGATCCCATCTGGAGATGATATGCTGCTAATGCAAAAGATCAGGAAAAAATATCCGGAAAAAATACGATACCTGAAAAGCAGAAGTGCGATTGTGGAGACACCTGCAGAAACAAGCTGGAAAAACTTTTTTCATCAAAGGATCAGGTGGTCGAGTAAGGCAGTACATTACGATGACAAAAAACTATATTTTATTTTATGGGTGGTGTACCTGGTCAATTTAACTCTGGTTATTTTGGCTGTTGCGACCATCATTAATGTTTACTGGCTGAGTTTCCTGGTTAGCTTTTTCATTCTTAAGGTGCTGGTAGAATTTCCTTTTGTCAATAAGGTATCCAGGTTTTTCGGCCAGCAAAGATTGATGTGGTATTTTCTGTTGATGCAGCCGGTACATATTATTTATATGGTGGTGGCTGGTTTCCTGGGGAGATTTGGATCGTATGAGTGGAAGTCGAGAACCATAATTAACAAAGGTAAAGGTGATGTGGCCAAACGATAAGTTTGTCAGTGAGCCGAATTCAATATTAATAAATGACTGATTCTGTAAAGCGAAATGCCTGGCGAAGGTTGAAAAAAAATAAAGCCGCTCTGACAGGAATGGTCATCATTCTTATTTGTTGTTTCATTGCCATATTCGCTTATTTTATTAGTCCCGACAGTTCTCCCAATGCCAACAGGATGATCGTTGAAATAGGAGGAAAAAAACCTGGTTTCACTCAGCAATTTTTAAAAATCCCTGTGGAATCAATGGTAAATGAAGAATCATTTATTGTGCAGTTGATTTCCGGAAAAAAAGACAGATACGAATACATTCCGATAATAGGTTTTGAATGGAGGAATGACAGTGTGATTGTTAATAAGTTTATTGATGAAGGCATCACAGAAAGAACTGCATACTCTGCCTCAAGGTTTCCGGGAGACAGGCAACAATATGTGAAGATGATCAAATTTACCCTTGGAACAGATAAATATGGAAGGGACATCCTGAGCAGGCTGATTGTTGGTGTGAGGGTTAGTCTTGCAGTAGGATTGGTCACTGTGTTGTTATCCCTGGTGATCGGGATTTTGCTGGGATCCCTGGCTGGATATTTTCGCGGGCGCGTAGATGACATTATTATGTGGCTGGTGAATATTGTGTGGAGCATACCTACATTATTACTTGTATTCGCGATTACGCTGGTGCTGGGAAAAGGTTTCTGGCAGGTATTTATTGCAATTGGCCTGACTACCTGGGTGAATGTGGCAAGGTTGATTCGGGGACAGGTATTAGGGATACGCGAACTTGAATATGTTGAAGCAGGCAGGGCATTGGGATATTCTGATGTACGGATCATTGTTCGGCATATCCTCCCGAATGTGATAGGTCCGGTGATCGTCATTGCCGCTTCCAACTTTGCAGCAGCCATTGTAATTGAAGCGGGATTAAGTTTTTTAGGAGTTGGTGTACAGCCACCTCAGCCCAGCTGGGGGCTCATGATCAAGGAGAATTATAATTTTATTATTACACAGAATCCTATGCTGGCGCTGGCTCCAGGATTCGCGATCATGATTTTGGTGTTGGCGTTTAATATGCTTGGCAATGGCCTGCGCGACGCCCTGCAGGTAAAAGAATAGTTATTCGATTAATTTTTCATTCCCCATTATATACCTGAGCGTTTCTTATGAAGCTTTCCTCGAGGGAAATAAAAGTTTCCGTGCGTTCAATTCCTTTTATTTTCTGGAGTTCATCATGAAGAACAAACCGGAGCTGGTTGATGTCTTTACAAATAATTTCTGCGAACATGCTGTAATTGCCTGTAGTGTAGTTGAGGCGAATGATTTCCGGGATCTTATGCAGTTCACGTGCAACGGAATCATACAGCGAACTCTTTTCGAGATAAATGCCGATGAAAGCGATAACGTCGTAACCTAACTGTTTGAGATCTACACTTAAACGGGTACCTTTGACGATCCCTGCCTCTTCAAGTTTTTTTATCCGTACGTGTATTGTTCCTCCTGATACAAATAGTTTTTTGCCCAGGTCGGCATAGGAGATCTCAGCATTTGCCATCATCTCATGGATGATCTGCAGATCAAGTTTATCGAGGTTCAATTTATGAGGCATTTTTTACGGTTTTTTGATATCATCGAGTTACTATCGCAAATATTTGAATATTTTCGAAAGTTTCAAAATAATTCTTTGAAAATATGTAAGTATTGGATCGTTTCTTTAATTTTGACTCAGATTAGTTCTTATACATAATTAAAGAATGTGGAGTGATGGAATTTTAGGCAGACATGCCCTCTTGTCTCGGGGGTGGGGATCACGGGATAAACGTAGTGTAATGCCGCTTTAAGCAATTAAGGCGACTGGGGTTGACCACCTGCAAACATTGCGCTATAGCTAACCGCCTCGTGGAGGTTCGAGTCCTCCCTCTACAGCCATCTTGAAGCCCGTAACTACTTAGTTTTTAGTTTGTTGCGGGCTTTTCTATTGTTCAGGCAATTGTCCTAATAGGCAATATCAATGCAACGGCAGTTTGAGTATATTTATATTCTCCCGGATAGAAATAAGAAATTTCACGATAATATTCAAACGATTCATCCAGGATATCTAATCTAACCTAGTAAAATACGTATCGTCTTCATTGCTTCCCTTTTGTATAAAATAAGTATTTCCCATCGGGCGAGACATACTGCACAAAACGATTCAATTACATCACGGAAGCGAGCTAATATTTGAAGAATGGATAATCACCAACAGCAAATAAGTTTACTCATCTTCCCAGACCTCCAAAATAATCCTTGCATGAGATTATACGCCTTATATATATTCTTGCGTTCTCAGTTTGTATGTAACTTAACCGATCTGTCTTCATAGACAATATTCACCCCGACGAACAAGTTGCCGGATCGTTATTCTGCTTTCAAACTTTTTACCGGATTGCTTCTAGCTATCTTCATCGTTTGAGGTACGATGGTGGCCAATCCTAACACAATTAATAAGAAAACGCCAATCAGTACGGTTCCCACTTTAAGCTCATCGCGGACCACCATAAAATTGAGCCAAAAATTATTTAACAAAAAGGCGGCTGGCGCGGCAATTACTACTGACATCATAAGCATAGCAACAAACTCTTTGAGTAGAGACAAGTTGATCTGCCAAATGCTTGCGCCTAATACCTTCCGGATGCCTATTTCTTTCATTCTTCTCTCGGTGGTGTAAATAGCCATTCCCAGTAACCCCAGACAAGCTATGGTGACCGCTAAAAAGGCAAGAAAACCAAGCACAGTAACCAAATCAAAAATGCCCCTGTTAGTATTGGCCAGTGTTTCTTCATAAAATTCAAACTGCAGTGGATGAATGGGGTCTAAACCTTTCCATTTTGCAGAAATTTCCTTTATCGTGGAAGAAAGATTGGACGATTCTAGTTTAAGAGTAGCATATTTTATTTCCTTAGGATTGTCATGCATTACAATTGGGCCAGTATTTCTTGAACTGAATAAGAGAAAAAAAGTGAAATTTCGTATGACCCCGGCAACTGTCACATCTTGCCCATTCATATAAAAGTGCTGTCCGACGATATCTCCTGGCCGTGCATAGCCGAAATTTTTAGCCGTTTCCTCGTTTACTAATATTGACCTGGAAAGGGTATCCTGAACAGCTGGAATATTTTTACCATATAACAAAGGGATTTCTAAGGCCGTGACAAATGCTGGGTCAATAGAAAGATCGATGGCGTGTATAGAACTATCCTTGTGTGGAAGTTTTAAAGACAAGCCATCATTGCGGCCGGTTGAAGGAAGATATGCGCAACCTCCAACCGTCTTTATGCCCGGAATATTTTCCAAGGCAACCTTCACTTTTTCAAAATTCTGCCCCTGAAGATTAATGTTGATTACATCTTTAGGGTTAAATCCATAGTCAAACTTCAAATAATATTTGAATTGGTTATAAATCACAATAGAAGTGATGATGAATAGTAAAGAGATTGAAAATTGACTTACAGTGAGAACCCGGCGTAATGCCCACTTGCCAAGTACAGGTGTTGCAGATTTTCTCATCATTTCGACAGGTCGAGATCTGGAGAATTTTATGGCCGGGTAAATGCCTGAAATCAAACTGACGAAAAGACTAAATACAACAAACGCTACATATACGTAAACGTTGAACTTTAAATCAAATTTTAGATATTGATTAATCCATAGATTCAAAAATGCCGGTTTCAGAAACAAAATAAACAGGTTCGCCAGCAATAAAGAGAAAAAGAAAGTAAGCAGTGTTTCGCAAAGAAATTGGATCATCAAATCCTTCCTCACTGCACCAATCACTTTGCGCAATCCGATTTCTCCCATGCGCGTAACACTTCGAGCCACAAACAGGCTTGTGTAGTTGAGGCAGGATGCTATTAAGATAACAAGAACAAGGCCACCGAGTATATAGTACGCAAAGAGCGGAAGTTGGTTGGACGGTGAATTGTTTATCGGAGGACCAGGATTTATTTTGGTCAGTGGCTGAAACGTCATTTTTGAATTTCGCAGTGATTCGTTGTCATTTTGCTTGAAATGTTGTGAAGTGATGCGATCCAAGGCGTGTCGCAAGTCGTTTTCGGAAGCGCTTTTTCTCATTAATACATATGAAAATGTTTGACTGTCATTGTTCCAGTCATCGGAAAGATCATCCATTTTATGTTCAGCGTACAAACGATTTAGAGTAGAGGCAGACATGATAGCGTCGAATTCCAGATGAGATTTGTACTTGGGTTCAGCAAACACACCGGTAACTGTGAACAAGCCCCAATTAACTGGTGACGTACCTTCATTTGTCCATTCACTAAGGCCGCGATCAAAGAAAGTAATTGTTTTACCTATGGGATCTTTATTGCCAAATAAATTTTGTGCAGCTTGCCTGGAGATGATCACAGAACCGGGATTAAGTAACGCACGACTTGCATCACCAACTTCAAGTGGAAAACTAAACACTTTAAAAAAAGACGGAGTTGAGAAATAACCTCTTAACTCAGCATATTTCATTTGATAAACTGCATCCCCGCCAAATCCTCTCCTTAAGTATACTGTTTCTTCTATCCCAGATGAATTTTTAAGTGCAGCTGAAACGGGAAAGGGTATCGTTGCCCTTAATCTATCCTGATCTATTGATGTAGTTGCAAGTCTGTAAATGCGGTCTTTATTAATATGAAAATTATCAAACCTCAACTGGTCGGATAACATCAGGATAACAAGCATGCAGACGGCCATCGCCACTGCAAGTCCGAAAATATTGATAAATGAAAAGGCTTTGTATTTTTTGAGGTTTCGCCAGGCAGTAATAAAATAATTGCTGATCATACAAGCGTCGGTTTTCTTCTGGTGAAATTTATCAACCCTTATGCCGGGAGAAAAATGTGTTGTGCATGAGCGACTTGAATAATCCATGGAAGATCAAGTGTTCGAAAGTGAACAATAAATGTGTTCATTGGTGAAAACATGATGGTTTTTTCAGTATAGGACACACCTGGGTATTGATACTTGTCAAATTCATCATACAGCTAAAAGCGATTAATGAAAAGAGGTTATATTGCAATAGCAGTTACTATGACTCCGTTACCGCAATCAATTTATTATTGATCCTTCTGTTTTTGTATCACTGTTTACCCGCCTGATTACTTTTCTTATCCACTCCCACATTATTCTTATAAACCCTCTGCCATGAAAAAGATAGCATTCCGGGTCTGTGTTCATTTAACTATTATTTTATTATCCTGCTGTTTACTGAATGAAATTTCAGCGCAAGACAGGTTGTTTGGAATTAATCCATTTGGCGGTCCGCATAACGCGGGCGTTGCTTACAGTGTATTGGGTACCGGCAGTGACTTCAAGGTGTTAAGAACATTCCAGAATCTGGGTGGCGGACCCCGGGGAAGCCTTTGCAAAGCTGCCGATGGCAACTACTATGGTTTGACGTCGGACGGAGGTCAGGAAGATAATGGTACTATATTTAGGATGACGCCTGCAGGCAAAGTTTCGGTCATTCATCATTTTACCACCTCGACCGGACAGCAGGCATTAGGAAGCCTCGTATTAGGACCCGATAAGAATTTGTATGGCATGACCTGGGGAGGTGGCACCAATTTCATGGGCACGATCTTTAGGGTAACCACTTCAGGTGTTTATACTTTATTGTACCGCTTTTCGAAGACATCAGGGTTTAGTCCATATGGAAGCTTAGTTGTAGGTAGCGATAGTTATTTGTATGGTATGACTAATGATGGGGGAACAAAAAATGTTGGTACTATATTTAAAATAACCACATCAGGTACAGGATTTAAGGTGCTGCACAATTTCCAGGATCCAAATGCTTTCGATGGAGCCAAGCCACTCGGTGACCTGGTAGAAGGGGCGGATGGTTATTTATATGGCATGACGTCGAGTGCTGCACGCGTGCCCTTATCCCTCGCAAACCAGGGAAATATTTTTAAAATATCAAAAACCGGTGTGTACACTGTTTTGTATGATTTCAAAACCAATCCTGCTGCCACCGGCAATCAACCGAAAGGAAGTTTAATCCGTGCTGCCAATGGAAATTTTTATGGCATGACATCTCAAAGCGGCCCTGGTGGAGGAGGAACAATTTTTAGCTTGAACGCATCTGGTGGAGGTTTTAAAGTTATTGCTGCATTTTCTCTCCCTACAACAGGGGGGATTCCACAGGGAAAGTTGTTTGATGGCAATGATGGTTTTTTGTACGGCACCACCAGCAAGGGAGGTACGAACGACCAGGGTACCATTTTCAAAGTGTCGTTGTCTACGGGAGGAATAACGGTGCTTCGGCACATGTTGCGCACGGCGGCCGGTGCTCCTGCCTACGGTAGCCTCATCAAGCACACGGATGGCTTTCTATATGGCACCACGATGAGTGGAGCTTCACAATTTTATTATACAAACACCGGTTTTACTACTCCAACAGGAACTATATTCAAAATTCACCCTTCAGGTTCGACCTTTACATTGGTGCATCAATTCCCGGACTCTGCAATGGGAATTTACCCTTCGAAAAGTTTTATTCGGTCTACAGACGGTAATTTCTATGGCACGACACAGGTAGGTGGCAAATATGGTGCGGGTGTATTGTTTAAGTTGAGTTCGGGAGGTGCGTTTATCAAGATGAACTCCTTCATTACCGCGACGACAGGAGGCGTGCCGGCTGATGGAATGATTCAGGGAAAAGATGGAAATTATTATGGTTGCACCCGCGATGGAGGCGCGTCGAATAAAGGAACTATATATAAAATGACTTCATTAGGTGTGGTAACAGTTTTGTTTCATTTTAACTCAAGCACGGGTTCCGTCCCTGAGGGAAAATTGATGCAGGCATCCGACGGAAGCTTTTATGGAACCACTTCAAGAGAAGGAAATGGTGGAGTTGGTACCATATTTAAATTTACGCTTCCTTCGAGCTTTGTCGTAATACGACATTTGAATAGCGCCACAGACGGAAGCTCACCTCAGAATGCACTCGTACAAAATGGCCCGGGAGGCACATTATTTGGTGCTACATCTAATGGTGGTGTAAATGGGGGAGGCACTATATTCAAAATCTCCGGTAGTACTTTCACAGTAGTCCGGAATTTAAGCAGTACTTCTTATGTCGTTGGAAATCTCATCATTGCCAGTAATGGCGTGCTATATGGTGTAAGCGATTTAGGTGGCGCGGGCAATTTTGGTTATGTTTTCCGTATGACACCGTCTACAGGTGTGTTTAGAGTAGTGTATGAATTTACTGGTGGATTAGCTGGAAGGTATCCTCAGGGGGGATTGGTAGAAGGCAGTGGAGGAATTTTATATGGAACAACAAACTCTGGGGGCATAAATAACTTTGGAGTAATCTATAAAATATCACTGGATGGGATATATCAAGTGATTAAGCATTTCGATGCAACAAGTGGTAGTTCTGCAAGGGGCGAAGTGGTTGTTGTGAAAGGAGCTTCGGCTGCTGCAAATAATTCTGTTGTTGAATCCGAAACAGAACTGGTGAATAAGCATACATTGATTTATCCTAATCCGGTACGCGGAATGATTGTGTTGCAAACAAATGATCTCCAAGATGCCAATGCTATTGAGATTTTCAATACTTCTGGTCAGCTGGTTAAGCGATCTGAGATTCGAAGAAATATAAACCCGGCATTGGTTGAAATAGATGTAAGTGATTTGCAACCTGGTTCATACATCTTGACGTTAAAGAGTAAAGTTAATTCGCGTGCTTTCAAATTTGTAAAAGATTAGTTTATCGGGCTCCTACGAAAGTTATACAGGCGTGCAGAAAATACTCCTGAATTTGAAGGCTTGCATCCCTTCAATTGATTAATTTTTCGGAGCTCTCCCCGATCCGAATTTATATCCAAACGATATACCTGCATAGTAAGGAATAAAATATCCATCACCGAAAACGGGACATATGCCCGCCCTGAATAAAAATCCAGAAGCAGGTGGCTGCAACCTGTATCCAAAATATAAGTGTCCGAACGATTCGGTAAATGTTCCTCCTTCAACTGAAGGGTCAGATGAGGTGCTTTTATAAGTGGCAACAGTCCAGCCCGCACCCATTTCGAAATAATGCTTTCTATCATTCCCCAACAGGTAGTTAATTTCCAGCGGGAAAAAAAGTTCCGATTCTCCATCCACAGAAAATCCTCCCATTCCTATCCTTCCACCGATACCTCCATTGTTACCTTTGGTAAACCTGGTGTCATAATTAAAAGAGGCGAGTCCCGGACCCCCTAATTCAAAATATATTCCATTCGCCAGTTGCGCATGAAGAGTAATCCCCACAAAAAATGCGGAAAAGAAAATCAGCAGGAGCTTGAGCATACGGTTTAGGTTTAGATTATCAATTTAACCTATTTACTGAAATGATTATACGAAAAGCCACAAAGGATGATTGTGTTGCGACCTGGGAAATCTTCTCAACAGGTATTCAAACCGGCGACACATACATACATGAGCCAGGTACGCCAAAGGCTGACCGCGAAAAGCATTGGTTCGCTGCAAACATGCAAACATTTATAGTCATAGAGAACAACATCCCGGATGACCGGCACAACCCTGAAAGGATTCAGGCATTCACAAAATTGACCCGTCGACACCTAGATCATGTATCGCGAATTATATATACTTGATATCCTGGTACGATAATAAATACGTTATATTAATCTTACTCACTGAGTGGCATCCTTTGCTATTGCTTCATAAGCCTGCTTCGCTTCCTTATAAGCCGCTTCCGCTTCAGCTTTTTCAGAATCACGGATATTTCCCTGTTTCATTTTCCAGCACTGATCAACCACCTTGCTGGCCCATTCTGCACTGCGCTTAATATGTATAGGCTTGCCGTCAACAATCACAAAAACCGGGTTAGTATGCGAGCTGGGATAAATCCGCAAAGCGAACCATCCCGAATTTTTCATTTCATAATTAAATTTTATATCCTTCCATGACCCATCGGCATCAATTTCGGTTTTGGCAACCGATTGTCCATTCACAATCAATTCAACGGGCACTTTCCTGCTGTCACCGATACGCGCACGTTGAATGCTCCAGTATGGCTGCGCATCCACCGCACGCTGTTTTATATCCCTGCCCAGTTCATCCTGCTCCCCTAATTTCGCGATCACTCTGGCACTAATGTTTAAAGTCTGCGGCTTTGCGAGCAGCAACTCGCTGTTCGCATTTACAGGACCATTGACCTTCATATCAATAATATGGGAACCCCCGTCTGACACATAACTCTTTTCACTCCTGATCAGGTCCGTATAATTATTAAAGTTCAACACGCTGTCAGATTTAAAATAACTACGGGCAACGCCAACACGCTCATCAAAAATGCAGGGGAAATCAGTTTCTCCGCTTATCCTTACGCGGTAGCCGCAATTCAGCGAGTGATACCACATGTTCAATTCCCATGGTGCAGGAGTATCTCCCGCACTAAAGAAATCAACGACATTATTGGTTACCGTAACAATGTATTCATTAGCCCCTATGCCATCCATTTTTGGAATCACGTAATTGGGAAAATCCTGAGTAGGTTGTAGCGGTTCAAGTCCCCAGCCCGAATGTGCATAACCCGTAACAGCACCCTGACTTTTTGCCCATTTGAAAACAGGTAAGGTCCAGGTAGGCCACTCTTCAATTGATTTTGTACCGGGATAATCATCCTCCTTTAATCTCAGCAATACAACATGACCCGCGTGTGAAGAGGGAAATCCCGACACCTCAATATCATACCGCATGATATTTTTATTGGTAGAAAGCGGACTGATATTTCCGGTGAAATTTTCTTTTTGATGATACCAGCTGGGCCCCCAGGTTAACACCGCCCCGATATTCAGATCCTCTCCTAAAATCTGGCGCCACATATCCATGGGTGGTACACCTTCCTCTGGGCTCTCATAGTGGCTGCAGCCAGCTGCATGCACATGATGGTCGGCGCTATACCAGCCGAGGTCAGTCATGTGTATCCACCTCTTCAAATCAAAACTAACTTCCATGGTTTTTACATTCGCTGGCACTACTATTTGCTTTTTCTGCGGAATATATTCAGGTCCTCGGGTATAGGTGACGTCATATTTACCCGGAGGCAGCATCACATACTCACCATCTTTGCGATACACCTGTGCCTGGAAGAAAAAATCAGGGAATTCATCGTAGGCAGCCACTCTCCTTGATGGCAGCGGATACAACCCGGTCAATCCTTTTACTGCAATTCCATTTTCACGTTGTGCTCTTACATACCTATAGTCTTTTCCCCATGCATCATATAAACTATCAGGGATCAGCAGCCGTTCTATGCCGTCTTTGATCACAAAGGAAGCCATGGCAGGTGAACCATCATCATCCTTAACTTTCAAAACAACTTTTACCGCGTTGCTGATATCAAATAAAACATGAATTGCGTTTCTGAATCCAATATCCTGTGTTCCCTGTCCGATATTAAAACTAAGTTCCGTTTCACGTTTTCCTGCATCTTTACTATATATCTGCAGAACAGCATATTCGAGTTTTAAACCACTCAGGTTGGCCTGAAGCGGACGATTATGATACATGCTCATTTCGAGGAACCTGTTCTCGACCTCTCCTTTTGAAATCGCGTTCTCCGGTTTCATGCGGGGGGCACCGGTTGAAAGATGAAGTACGGGAGCTGCATTCGGACTTTCCGCTACCAGTTCTGCGGTAACACCCGCATCATTATGCACCTTCACCAAAAAGCTGGTCCAGCCGTCCTGCATCAGTTTTGCTTTTGCAGGCCCTCTTAATACTTTCACGCGTGCCTCTGGATTAATATCTACCATAGCCAGGCAATAGGGGTCTAGAATGGTTTGAATCATTCGAACGGCTTCCTCGTTTTTCTCCATTTTCTGCAACTGCCTGATGTGTTCCGCATCTTCAGCCGATAAGGAGCTTCCTAAAAAATTAAGCGCTTCATTTAAACGCTTCACCTGGGATAATAATGGCTGGGCTTCAACACCTGTTATGACAGGCAGCGCACCAGAAGAGGAAGAAGCAGAAGAAGCTTTTTGATGCTGATGCTGGGAATAACTGTCGGATGCAATGAGGGCGATACCCAACAGTAAAGTCAGATTTTTTGATAGCATATTTATCCACCTCCTTTGTATTATGATGTGATAGCCTCCAGCTTATCCTTCACGAGATTTTTCACAGCTGCTATGGCGGGAGGAAATAAAATCCTGAGATCAATTTCTTCTTTGTCTGTCAAACAATCTTTCAAAGTCGCGATGAATATATTCTTGATCTCCGTTGCCAGGTTGATCTTACAGATACCGTTTTGGATTGCCCGCCTGAGAACAGGAACCGGAATTCCTGATCCTCCATGCAAAACCAGGGCGGCATCAACTACACCATGTATTTGTGAAAGACGCTCTATGTCGAGCTTTGGTTCTTCTTTATAAAATCCATGAGCCGAACCAATAGCGACAGCCAATGCATCGACGCCCGTTTCTTCCACGAAATATTTTGCTTCAGCCGGTTCAGTAAAGCCGACCTTTTCTTTCGACTGTCCTAATTTAGCAACATATCCCAACTCTGCCTCAACATTTGCGTTATACTTTTCAGCCAGCTTCACGACGCGTTTGGTAATGGCTATATTTTCTTCGACTGGTTTTTCGCTGGCATCAATCATTACCGAATCGAAACCCGCATCCAGGCAGCGTTCTACCAGTTCATAAGAATCTGAATGGTCCAGGTGTATCCAGCCTTCCACGTTAAATTCATGTAGGGCTGCCCTACCCATCGCTACGGCCACATTCAGTCCCATGTAATCAATAGAACTTTTTGTTAGTTGAAGGATAATAGGCGTTTTGGCTGCTGAAGCAGCCTGCAGAATACCGCGCAGTGTTTCGAAATTGTAATAGTTGGTAGCCAGCAGTGATAAACCTGATTGCTGATATTGACGAAGTTTATCGGTGAGCTTCATTTATAAACCAAATCTTTTTTGCGCGGTTTGAATCACATCATCATTTGAACAAAATGCTTCGATTCCCCCGCAGGCTGTTGTAGAGATATAACCGGTAAGATTTCCAAATTCATGGCATATATCGAGAGGCGCATTTTGCAGGAATTTAAAAATAAATCCTGCGTTAAAACTATCGCCGGCACCTATGGCATCTACCACTTCTTCATTTAAGTAGGCTGGTTTCGAAATGATATTTCCTTTATTTACGGCCACTGATCCTTTATTTCCCCTTTTAACCAAAAGGATGTTCACAGTTGACTTTAATGTTTCAATTGCATCTTCGAGAGTTGACTTTGATGTGAATTTCATCAACTCATTCTCATTTGGAAGCAGAATATCAACGTAAGGCAATATGTTATTGAAATCGAGATCCCATTTTTCATAAGGATCCCATTGCGGATCAAACGATGTGGTCATTCCCAGTTCCTTTGCCTTTTGAAATAACATCCCCACATTATTTTTTAATCCCGGCTGAAGAAAATAAGAAGAGAGGTGCAGGTGTTTTGCTAACTTTAAATTATCGAGTGGAATATTTTCGATAGTGAGACTATCCATAGCCCCGGGATAGGTAAGATTAGCCCGGTCTTCACCAAAATTCATGATCACGGTAGCACCTGTTGAAACTTTCGAGGTCTGGATTACCATGCTCGTATCAACACCACTTGACTGTAACGCTTTCAGCACATAATCTCCGAATGCATCTTTTCCTACTTTACCAATGAAAGCTACCCTTGCACCAAGGCTGCTTAAATTATTGGCAAAGATGGCTGAGGAACTTCCAAGGGTAACAGTCATTTGCTGGGCCAGTTTCTCTTTACCGACTTCGGGAAACGATTGAATATTGTTGAATATAATATCAACGTTCAACTCACCAATTACAATGACGTCGTATTTCATGAAGGATTGCAATCGTTAATAAAATTGAATTTAATATAATCCCGCTAGCTTATAAAAATCAGATGACTTTTGTTTCTTCTTTAACAGGAAATGTGTAGATGGTCACTCCCTGAACAACTCTGGTAATCGCACCATTTTCGGAAGGATTATCCGGCCTTAACTTTAGCTGGATCGATTTAAAATATCCGAGGATCTGCGCAGGCAGTACGCTGCAAATGGCCAGGAAACCTTCATTTAATTTTTCGTTTCCTTCCGACAATTCAATCACCATGCCGAGATCAAGACCACGTACGGCTGATTCAGAAATACCGATGCTGAAAATTCCTTTTTCTCCTTCATTGACTGATTTTACCAGGTCAATCTCATACTGGTGTGCATATTCATTATTCGAAAAGAGATAAATAAGCATAGTTGCAGGATTGATCACTGCTTTTGGACCATGCCGGAAACCAAGAAATGAATCGCAGATACACACCACTTTACCGGCAGAAAGTTCCTGGATCTTTAAATGAGATTCACGTGCAGCACCCTGCAGTGGCCCGGAACCCAGTATCACTACACGATCGAAGTTCAGAGATGCAATTTGTTTCAGGCCAGCTGAATATTTGTTGATGATTTTTTCGCCGTATGCCGAAAGCAATTCTACCTGTCTTCTTAATTCATTGATCACACAAATCTGCGAGATAAGTAATCCCGACAACAACATGGCCGTAAAGCTTCCCGTCATTACGAGGCTCTGGTCGGCCGCGTGCTGGGGTAGTAAAAAAACATACGAACCAGAAGTTTTTATATTGCGCGCCAGCTTGCCCGATGGGCTGCAGGTAATAACAAGGTGATAGATCTTTTTACAAAAAATATTCGCAAGATTAACAGCAGCTACACTTTCAGGACTGTCGCCCGATCTTGCAAACGAGATCAGTAAAGTGGTGGCACGTGGATTAAAATATTCTTCCGGATGTGATAACAGGTCGGTAGTAGCAATCGCTGATGTGCGTTTGCCGGTATTTTTCTGGAAGGGTCCCTGTAAAATCATCCCGATGAAAGCCGAACTACCAGCTCCCGTCAGGATGACTTCAAGGTCTTCATTACTGTAAACTTCGTTTAGAAAGGTTTCAAGCTGCGATTTTTGATTGACTAACAAATCAAATGTTTCGAGCCACAAACCGGGCTGCTGAACAATTTCGCGGGCCGTAAGCAATCCACCATGGGCACCGGCATTTATAATATCCTGACCAAAGTATTTCTGTCCATTCGAATTATTGTTATTGCCGGAAAGCTCATGATTTGATTTTCCCATATCAATAGTTTATCAACTTTTCGTTTCGTTACTATACAAATGTAATATTTTATATTTCCTTTTGAAATTTATTTTAATCTTTTTATAATGTTTTTTTTAAGAAAAAATCAATCAGTTTTAAAGGAAAAATAAGAACAATGTCATTATTATCATTTATATATTATCTTACGTCTTTATTTTTATTCTCTTACGTATGAGCGATCAGGATAAAACTTCGACAGTCAGCCGCAGGGTACATATCTTACAAAAGCTGGATACACATGGTCAGGTAGACGTGATTTCACTGAGTAAAGAACTTGGGGTGAGCGAAGTAACCATCCGTAATGATCTCACACGGCTGGAACAAAAAAATATGCTGATCCGGGCCCGTGGCGGCGCAATTAAAATTGACCGGGTAGGGATGGATTTCACCCTTTCAGACAAGAACCAGCAGCATTTCGAAGAAAAAAAACGTATTGGAAAAGCCGCCGCTGAATTGATTGAAGATGGCGATACCATTATCCTTGATTCAGGTACAACCACAATGGAGATCGCCAAGAACATTGCCGATGTTGCCAACCTTACCGTTATTACCAATGCACTTAACCTTGCTAACCAGCTTGCAGAGCACCAAAGTGCAAATGTGATCATTCCGGGTGGATTTCTTCGCAGAAATTCTCTTTCCCTGGTTGGTGCTACCGCCGAAGAGAGCTTTAAAAATTATTTCTGCGACAAGTTGTTCCTCGCAGTAGACGGCCTGAACACGACCCACGGCCTTTCAACCCCCAATATTGAAGAAGCCCACCTTAACCGCATTATGATGGAGATATCCAAGCAGGTTATTGTGGTGGCTGATTCCAGCAAATTTCATAAGAGAAGCTTCGCATTTATTGCTCCCATATCAGAAGTAGATATTGTTATTACAGACGCCGGGCTGACTGGCGATGATCAGAAAAAACTTGAAAACGCAGGAGTGAAGGTGATAATAGTGAAATAAGTAAACGAAAGAGGAAGGCTAAAATTTCCTTATTTTTACTTTCTTTTATAGTTTCATTTCAATTTATGATCCCACTGCTTATGATTACCGGGTAGATACTTATCAGTCCCATTCCAAAGGAATACATCCTCAGTTACTCAAAACTGACTTCAAAATAAAATCAGATGAAACACTTAACCGGATTGCTTTTCACAGCCTGCCTATCTGTTAATTATTTGTGTGCTCAGGTCATTGACGATTCTGTTAAGGTCGATAAACACTTCAGAGTCTTTCATTTTACCAAACCGGAAGAACCCAAAAAAAATGCGAGTGTCGTTTTTATTCTTCATGGTTCAAACGGAGATGGATATGGTATGATGAAAAGTACAGGTAAGCTACAGGAAGAAGTAAAAAATGAAAATGTTTACCTGGTATACCCGGATGGATACCTGAGATACTGGAATGAATGCCGCAAAGCTTCACCAGCTGTAGCCAATATTGAAAATGTTGATGAGATATCTTTTTTCCGCACTATGATCGATTATTTCAAAAAGAATTATGGTGTTGACCAGAAAAAAATATTTGCCGTTGGATCTTCAGGGGGTGGACACATGGTTTACAAACTCGCACTGGAATCCCCTGAAAATTTCAGGGCATATACGGCTATCGTTGCTAATTTACCCGACACGGATAATTTAGACTGCGCAGGAAAAAATGTAGCTGTTTCTATGATGATCATAAATGGAACAAGTGATAAGATCAATCCATACAATGGCGGACCGGTAATTTTCGGCGATTCAGTTAAAACCAATATGGGGAATGTGCGTTCTGCAGACCGCACTTTTCACTACTGGGCAGATCTTGCAGGATATCAGGGTGAGCCCAAATTGGAAAAACTGCCCGATACCGATCCTGCTGATGGCAAGACCATTGAAAAATATACCTATTACAAAAAAGGTAAACCGGAAGTTGTTCTGCTAAAAGTAATTGGTGGTGTACACGGCTACCTTAATGATATTGATGTTCATGTGCAGGCCTGGGAGTTTTTTAAAAGCCAAGGTGAAATAGGCCAATATCCCTAATTTTTGCTGGCCACTTTAACTTCAACTGTATCAGTAGCAAATGTAGGTACAATATAGTTGCCTGTATCGATCCGTGTTTCCGGCATTGCGGTAATCAATTCTTTCCATTCACCCTGATTTATATTTGTACGATACACATAAACGTTATGCAATTCTTTCAGATCCTTCAATTGCAACAACCCTTTTGCAGTCACATTTGTGCCTACCACATTGAGGTACTGAAGTTTTTTATTTAATTTCAATTCAGCAATGCCTTTGTCGGTAACAGATGTGTGTTCAATACTTAATTTAGTAAGACCCGATAGCTCCTTCACCTTTGCCATTTTCTCATCAGTCAAATTCGTGAATCCTATTTTTAGCCAGATCAGCTGTTTTTTCAATGCTATCAAATGATCAAGCTCTTCGGTGGTGATTAAACTATCCGTAACAAAACTGGCAGACAGATAATTACTGGCATTCGCAACTGGCAAAATTATTACTCCCTTCTCTCTAAGCTTTTCGATGATCGCAGTGGGTGCCTGTTCCACTGGAGCATCCGGAACAGAAGATAATTTCATTTCTACTTCTGGCACTTCCTGTAATGCCAGCAATATCGGCTTGAGATTTTCCGGCTGATTTAGATCTTTCACCCTTTTGTTGAATTCAGCGCCTGTTGATATCCACCAGTGAAGCAATGTAACCTGGCTTTCACTGGGCTGTGGCTTTTCCTTCGGGGGCATATGATCTTCATTATCTACAGGCAGCAACAGGCGTTTGATCATTTCGCTTTTATCTGCATTATGCAGGTCAATCACAGGTCCGTCTTCGCCACCTTTCATAATGCTTGTGCTATCATCTAACCGAAGCTTTCCTTTTTGCTTATTCGGCCCGTGACAGGAATAGCACCTGGTTTGAAATATAGGTTGCACCACATCGTTATAAGCTATTGCTTCCTGCACATTCGGCACTGGTTTGATGGTCATGTTAGTCGACTTTCCTTCGCTGAAAATATCTGCAAGCGGACCAGTCAAATAATCTGATCCATGCGTTAATAATCCACCAAGGTGACCTGTAATCATGATGAGGATGAACAAGACAAATGATAAAAATTTAAGCTGGTGTGCAATTCTTACTTTTCTTTCTTTAGCATATAACAACACTGAAACAACAGCAACTGAGATGCCCATCCATTTGTGCCAACCGACAATTCCTTTATTATAATCGTCGCTGATAGATAAAAAGTAACCCGATATACAGGCTGCGATAGCTGAAATCATTCCGCATAAAAGCAAAAAAGGAACGGGTGCATAATACGATTGAAATTTTTCCTTTGCCGAAACCCATTGCAGCAATAATGCGATAAGCAAAATACCGATTGGCAAATGCACCAATAGTGGATGAAAATGACCGATAAATTCTGTAATAGTCAGGAACACGGGCTGATTAGTATTTATGCTAAAATTTCATTGATCACTCTTCCCCTGGTATCCGTTAAACGGAATGGTCTGCCCTGGAACGGATAGGTAAATTGCTCATGGTTGAAACCAAGCTGATGAAGAATGGTAGCATGTATATCGAAAGGTTCAACTTTTCCTGTTACAGCGCTGTAGCCAATCTCATCTGTTTCTCCATAGCTGCCGCCTTTTTTAATTCCTGCTCCAGCCATCCACATGGTAAATGCTTCGGTATGATGATCCCTTCCTTTGAATGGCATTTTCTTTCCCTCACGGTTTTCCTGCATAGGCGTGCGTCCGAATTCGCCTCCCCAAACCACCAGTGTTTCATCCAGCAAACCACGCTGTTTCAGATCGAGTATCAGTGCAGTGATGCATTTGTCTACCTGACGGCATTTATTTTTTAAACCTACATCCAGTGCGCCTTCCGGTCCGGAACCATGAGTGTCCCATCCCCAATCGAACAGTTGCACAAACCGTACTCCTTTTTCTACCAGTTTCCTGGCCAGCAGTACATTATTCGCAAAACTTTCCCTGCCTGGTTTGGTTCCATACATCTCGTGAATATAATCCGGTTCATTATTGATGTCCATTACATCAGGAACGGAAATCTGCATTTTATACGCCATTTCATACTGTGAAATGCGTGATAATATTTCAGGGTCATTAAATGTTTTGTACTGCTGCTGATTAGCTGTATTGATCGCATCAATAGATGCTTTTCGCAGGTCTCTGTCCATTCCATCCGGATCCTTGATGAATAACACCGGGTCGCCAACGCTGCGGCACTGAACACCCTGGTAAACACTTGGCAGAAATCCACTTCCCCAAACACTTTTACCTGCATCTGGGTTTTGTCCTCCCGAAGTGAGAACCACAAAACCAGGCAGGTTTTGATTTTCCGTTCCCAATCCATACGTTACCCATGAGCCGAGGCTTGGTCTTCCCAACCTGGGTGATCCGGTATGCATCATCAATTGAGCAGGCGCATGATTGAACTGGTCGGTAGTTACTGCTTTCAGGAAACTTATCTCATCAATTATAGAACTGAGGTGAGGCATATTTTCACTTACCCACGCCCGGCTTTCACCATGTTGTTCAAATTTTGCCTGTGGTCCAAGCATTTTGGGCACCCCGCGAATAAATGCAAAGCGTTTCCCTTCAAGCAGGGATTGCGGACAGTCCTGACCGTCCATCTTCATCAGCTCGGGCTTATAGTCGAACAATTCCAGTTGAGAAGGGGCTCCTGCCATATGCAGGTATATTACGCTTCTTGCCTTGCCTGGAAACTGAGGAAATTTCGGCATCAGCGGATGTGCAGGGTCAAATGAAATAGCATTGGAAGCCGAATGGCTGCCGCATCCGAATAATGAGCCCAATGCCAGCGCACCCAAACCCATCGCACTTTCTTTTAGAAAATGTCTCCGGGTATGCAGTTGCAGTACCGCTTTCTGGGCTTCATTGTATAATTGCTGGTTGAATATTTCTTTTCTGGTCATAATCGTTAAATCAATTTCGGGTTACTACTTCATCAAGGTTTAAAATGGCATTAGCCACTACTACAAGAGCTGCGGTTTCTGTATTTGTATTTGGCCCGATTTCGCCAACCATCATGCATGTTTTTTCAGGATCGTTTTTAAACTTACCTGATGCCATATTGTATAAATTCAATAATGCCTGTAAACTATTGTGATCGATCTCATGGTAGGTAGCGATCTCATATCCTTTCTGAATTTGACGTGAGATATCATTACCAGCTTCTTTTTTCAGGCGCAATGCAAAATGCCTGGCCATATCAATGTATGCCGAATCGTTTAATGTTGTCAGTGCCTGCAATGGCGTGTTGGTTCTTATCCTTCGTGATGTACATACATTTCTTGCAACACCATCGAATGTAATCATGGACGGATATGGTGCAGATCTTTTCCAGAATGTGTAAACTGCCCGCCTGTATTGGTCTTCACCTGCGCTCTGTTCCCAATCCGTATTATTGTACGGCGAAAGCCACAAACCTTTGGGTTGATAGGGAAATACACTGGGTCCGTACATTTTTTTGCTCATCACACCGCAGATGGTTAATGCCTGGTCGCGGATTTGTTCGGCAGATAAACGGACTCTTGAACTTCTCGCATATAGTTTATTGTTAGGATCTTTATTGAGAAGTTCTTCTGATATTTTTGAATCCTGCCGGTATGTGGCACTCATCACGATCGTGCGGATCATTTTTTTAATGCTCCATTGATAGTCGTTCATAAACTGGTACGACAACCAGTTTAATAATTCCATATGTGTAGGAAGTATTCCCTGCGATCCCAGGTCTTCAAGTGTTTCGGCAAGTCCTTCACCAAATAATTGTTCCCATATCCTGTTCGACATCGTCCTTGCAGTCAGCGGATTTTCTTTTGATGTCAGCCACATCGCCAGACCCATACGGTTATGGGGTGCATCTTTGGGAAATGGATTAAGAGAATTGGGCGTACTGGGTTCAACTTTGTCTCCTTTTACCATCCAGTTACCACGTTCAAATACATATGTCGGCCGGTGCATGTCCGCCGGATTTTCCAACAGCACTGGTGTGGACGGAACTTTGGCTCTTATCAGTTTCCAGTATTTTTTCTTCATCTCCGCATAACCCGGTTTGCCTTCACCGGGAAATTGTTGAGTAAAATGAAGCCAGTCGATAACGGTGCCGGTATTATCTGTTTTACCGAGGGCGTGATTGGTGTAGGTGAAATAGAGATCATGAGTACCGCTGGTGGGTTTCAGTTGTGCTTCCTGTATCATCCATTCCCATCCGTCTTTTGTTTTTGGTAGATTGATGGTAGCGATCACTTCTCCATCAGCCTTGTCGAGATGAATTTTCCATACCCCGGTACCCTTAAAACTTACATACTTATAAATAAGACTCCTCTTATTATCCAGGTCAACATTTTTCAGTCTGCAACTGGCATTATTCCTGAAAACTGCCCAGGTTGGGTCACCAACAACTCCATTCACAAAGCTGTCGCATAACCAGGTATTTATCGCTGGCTGCCAGGTTTTCAAAAAAAGTTGAGCTTGCTTCGTTTGCGCTTCTGAGGCATTTTCTTTAAACCAGCTCATCACTTTTGACAATTCCTGTTGCAGCGTATCATTAAAGTCCCGTAGTCGCGGATAATCATCCTGGGTGTCTTCATCGCGCGTATTGTTGTAAAATGCCATGAATTTATAATACTCATCGTGCTTGAAAGGATCGTAAGGATGACTATGGCATTGCACACAAGCGAATGTGGTTCCCAATACGGCATCCCACGTTGTATTAACCCTGTCTACAACGGCGGAAGTTCTGAATTCTTCATTGTCAGTTCCTCCTTCATCATTGGTCATTGAATTGCGCTGAAAGGCCGTAGCAATGTAATCGCTGTCGGTCGCATCGGGAATGAGATCGCCTGCTATCTGCTCTGTCAGAAACTGGTTATATGGCTTGTCTTCATTGAAAGCATTAATCAGCCAGTCGCGGTATTTCCAGATTGTTCTTGCTTCATCTTTCTCATAACCTTTTGTGTCGGCATAGCGGGCAACATCCAACCACATGGCTGCCCATTTTTCTCCATAATGCGGAGACGCAAGCAATGAGTCAACCAGTTCAGCATAATCACCTGCACTGTTTCCATTTAAAAATTTCTTTGCAATATGATCGGGAGCGGGCATGCCGGTAATGTCAAGGCTAACGCGGCGAAGGAGTGTAGGCCGGTCTGCTTCGGGCGAAGGTTTTAATTGGTTAGCCTTTAATTTTTCTTCAATGAAATAATCCACGGGGCTGATTGCCCAATCAGATCTGGAAGGGAAAAGGTTAAAAAATTTACGGGGTTCGGGAACTTCTACTTTCACAAGGGGTTCATAGGCCCAATGCTTTCCCCACCTTGCACCCTCGTTGATCCATCGCCTGAGTATGTCGATGTTTTCACTTGAGAGGGGATCATGTTTGTAAGGCATTCTCTCTTCGGGGTCGCTTAAGGTAATTCTCCTGATCAGCTCACTGTTATCGGCGTCGCCGGGAATAATGGCAGGTTTGCCAGATTTGGTTTTTGCCAGAGCTTCATCGCGGAACAAGAGGCTGAAACCAGCCTTTTGTCTCACTCCACCATGACAGGTGATGCAATTTTTGTTAATAATAGGTTTTACCTGTGTGGTAAAGTCGATGGATTTATAACTGGTAAAATATTCCAGAACCAGCGTGGCAACCACCAGAATGGCAAGAACGATTATCAATTTTCTGTATCGGAGCAACATATAGAGCTGAGGTATACAAATTAATTCTATTCAGGCAACTTTCAAAGGGAAAAACTCATGCAAAGACCTATTCTGCCAGCAGGAAAATCGCGATGACCGCGAGAACAAGCCCAATGACGATGATATAGTGGGGGAACACACCATAGATAATCAGCGATAAGATGATGGTAATGACTGGCGCCAGGGCAGTAACGGGCACTACAATAATCGCTTTCCCATAACGTACTGCATACACCAATGTCAATGCTCCGATTGCATTCAACACCTGTATCATGGCTGCGAGATAAGGCCCTTTGAATCCCCAGTTGATGTTAGCGGAAAAATCTGTCATCAGCAGTGCCACCGGGATCAATAAGACGCCTGTAATCATCATATAAAAAAATATACTTTCCGCTTTCATTGTTTGGTTGGCCACTTTCATATAAAAACCCTGGATTCCCCATAAAAAGAAAACGGTTATTGACAGAAAAAGCCAGCCATAACTTTTAACAACTCCGGGCTGTGGTTTCACATAGGATAATAAAATAAGCGCTATCAAAGCGAGAACAATCCCTATCCAGTGTTTTCTTGTTGTCGATTCTTTAAGGAAGTATGCAGAAAGGAAAACGGTAACGACAGGGTAAAGCGAGATCACCGGGAATACAATATATGCCGGACCTTCCCTCAGGGCCTGGAAAAGGATAAGTTGCCCGCCGGCTCCAGTCAGTCCAACTATGCTGCCATTGAGTATGGATTTCCAATCATATTCTGTTTTCCATTTAATGAGTGCCAGACCAACCAGTGCGCATGGTATCATAGTGAGCGCCCATACACTATAACCCAGTGTTGCCGGAAATCCCGATTTTTCGGGAATTTCAATAAAGGCACCCCAGACTCCCCAAAAAAGAGTAGTGATGACCGCAAAAAATAACCAGGGACGCTTTTTCAAATCAATAGCTGTTATAAAATAAGTTTATAAAGAAACAGCATTAATGTGAAGATGTAACTAAAGTAATGTTGCTATTTCGGTCAAGCACTACTTCTTTTTTGTCATCACCTACCACAACAGTATAGGGAGAAGCATAATTTTTTGCTTTGCCTTCTACTGAGTATTCAAGCAGTTCCGTTTTTACATTGCCATGCACATCGGTTTTTCCTTCCAGCACCTTTTTGTTATTCTTATCAAGAATTGTAACCTCCGCATTATTTACAGGTTTTCCTTTTTTGTCAGACACCAGGAGGTTTAATGTCCAGTTAACGGAATAGCTATGGTCTTCATCAGTCGATTGCAGGCCAAATTTGGATCCGTGGATCTCGTTAGAACTGAACATTACATTTTTAGCCACGTTGGTATCGTGCTCCGACCATCCCATGCGGAAAGGTTTAAAGCTTTCCAGCGCATTTGGTGCTTTAATGATCACATTATTGGACAACTTAGTATTGACTGTTCCACCGTAAGGTGTAGCCAGCCATGCAGCAGGAACATTGGTGGTGATCCTGTTATTGTAAAAACTTCCGCCAAATCCAGTCAGACCGCCACAAACATAAAATGCAGCAGCCCTGGCCTTTGATCCTGGTTCAAGATGATTTACAACGATCTCATTACCGAACACATAATTATCTCCTGCGCTTGCAGAGTAGTACACGGCCCATGACATGGGAATATAATCTTCGGGCAGCGGCTGGTTCTTAACAGTGATCCAGACCTTGTTGCCATAAAACCGGTTACCAGAACAACCATCAAGTGCTCCGGGTTTTGCATTGTAATCCGCCATTCTTAATGCAGCGGTACTGTATTCTTCATGGCCGTATTCACAGGTTGGGGGTGATGATCTGATCTTGATGATATTATTGAACATATCTATGTTGCTATGCCTGAAAATCTCAATGCCTGAACCTACTTCAGGCTCTATCCTGTTATTGAAGATTTTTGAGCTGTCGCCCATTGCCATGATGCTGTAATGGTTGGTAACCATCTGGCGGTTGGCGAAAAAGTTATCGTGAATGCTCGACTTAATCCCTTTAAATACCAGGCATCCCTGTCCCCCATAAAATTCGGAGAAAGAAACTTCAGAGGCTTCTGAGCCCTGTAGGTCAACTCCATAAAAACTGCTGCCATGACGGTTAATGATAAAAGGTGATCTTACATCGAATTTGCAATTCACTATTGTTGCCTGTGGCACTTCAACAGCAATTGTATTGATACCGGATGTGGTGATCTTCACTTTATCCAGTATCACCTTAACATGTTCTGCTGTAGATTGAACTCCGAAAGAGATAGCGCCAACAGTACCATTCTCGATACTTCCGTTTTTGATGGTCACTGTGCCATATCCTTCTGCTACTGGAATGCCGGCTTTGGGAGTTGAAGTTTCAACATCTCCCACATAATCAAAAAATGCCGGTGGTTCAACCAGTTTGAACATGTCATCGAAGTGGCCCATTGCATTTATCTTATCAACGATGCCAACACCTGCATCAAAAGAAGGCCTGATATCAATTTCGTCTACCAGACAATCTGAATCAGCTCTTACACGCATACGGTATTTACCAGTGGGAAGATTATTAAGATGGGCATAAATAAATCCACCACCCAGACGGGGGTTACGGTGTTCAACAGGACAACTTATTTTTTTACCATCAACGTAACTGGTTTCTATTCTTACTTCATTGCCTTTTTCATCTTCTACAAAAACACTTATTTCCATTTCTTTCAAACCTTTGATCCTGGCCAGGTCAACAGAATTTCTGCCTGTAACGCCGCACATCGCTATATACGACCGGTTGGCAACGGGCAGATCAACATATGCTGAAGTAATTTCATCACCTGCCTGCAGGCTCATCAGTTTTTTGCCGACGAATACATGCACCACTTCTGTGCTTACCACTTTCGCGCCTGGTGCTTTGGACAGATCCCAGCCTGTCACTCCATCCTCAAATCCCGAATTTTGAATATGCCGGTACTTGCCATCAGCGTATTTAATAGTATACCCGTTAAGATCCAGCGTAACATCCTTACCCAGAAAAATGGCACTGGTTGGACTGCTAATATTTTTCGTGAGCACATAAGTTGTTCCCGGCTTGTCATAATTTCCCGGACCGGTAACAGCTACTTCACCAGCTGACAATGCACGGTGTACTGTTTCTTTATACTGGCCCTTCACTGAAAGGCCAGCAAAACATAACAGCATCGCGGAATAAACAATTACATTTTTTTTGATCATCTTATTTTCTATTTGATCTTAACTGAAAAAGGTAAGGAAGCATGAGTAAAATGGGCAGAATCCAGATTGCCCAGTAAGAAAAGTATTCAAACCAATTGTCAACATCATAAATGTGATTTCCTTCCCTTCCATATATTTCGACAACATGATCAGTAGTATACGGATCCTTTGCTTCGGGATAATATAAAGCTGCCATGTTCTGGTAAGCCGGCCGCACCAGTTCAGGGTTTGCCTGGATTTCTGCAGTATCATGAGGAACTACCACACCGAAATCGGGATCGAGGATGATCCACTTATTGTTCCTGTCGTCAACGTTTGCGCGCACCACCACATGGCCTGCAATATCCCATAAGGCAGCGTCAATGCCATAATTCTTAAGAACTCCTTTCACAACGATCGAATGTGTGGAGCAAAGGCCAACCCCTCTTTCCAGGTTTTTCTTATAATTACTGAACTCATACATGCGGTAGTCCTTCGGATCAATGTATGAAGCGGCATAAAGCATATAATTTTCCCATAAAGGAACGCGCTCATTGTATTTTGTGACCCCAGCTTCCTTCCAGTAATGGGCAAATCCATCATTGACCACTTTATTAATTCTAACTGCAAACTGTTCATTGGTTTCGTCTGCCTTTTTTACCAGCATGGATTTGATCTCAGGGTATTTAATGGTTACATCACCCAACCGGTTTTTAATGATTTTTTCTTCATCATATATCTCAGGGTTACGAAGGGTTTTGAATAACCCGATAATATTTATCCCGAGAAGAACCAGGCCGAGGAAAAAAAGTATTTTTTTAAACATGGCTGATCTTGAAAAGTGATTAGATTATTTGAATGGAGATGCCAGGTAGCCTTCGATATCGCTCCAGTGGTCCAGCATCACCTTGCGTTTCTTTTGCAATTGTTTGATTAAGTCAGGGCCGAGTACAAAGCGGTCTTCATAAACAGGATCTTTTGAATAAATAACCAGGTCGATCCCTCCTTTTTGCAGCAGATCGATCAGTTCCTGCGTATTGTCAAGCTCATCACGGGCAACGTCTACAAACGGAATAAAATCAGGATCACCAGTAAATGTGGGCACTTTCGAAGGTAAATGCGCGGCGACAGCTAATTTTTCTTTATTCCTTTCCCTTATTTCCTGTGCCTTTGCAAAATTGCCGCAGCTCCGGATAATGCTTGCATGTATCCTCATGGAGGTAGCCATTTTTGAAAGGAATTCTTTTTTAGGTGCTGAAGCATCAATTTTCTCAAACATAACAGCAGCAGCCGTTAAACGGCTTACAAAACTGGAAACAGCTCCTTCTGGTATTGTATTGTGTAATCCGTGAACATCTGTATAATCATTCCGGGCTTCGTCTTTCGATACATTGAATACATAAGGCAGGAAGTAGGCCTCTTCCTGTTGCGAAAGCCTTGATGGAACAATTACCAGAGGCCGTGTAATATGTCTGGTCGTTACTCCCCAGTACAAGCTGCTGACTCTTGGGATAACTGAATTTTTATAGGTATAGGCATCATTGAGTGCGGTAAAAGCTTTATAAAGATTGTCTGCTCCACTTTTTCCGGCCCACATTTCACAGAGACCTTTCAGCTGCTCTTCTTTTGAAAAAGAGTTTTCTGTCTGCTTTTGCTTTAAAAGGTATTCGAGCATGTCAATCACAACATCAGTTACATCAGTCCTTTCATAACCACGATCATAAGATGCACGAAAATTGAGGAATATCGTTTTTACTGAGGGGTCGTTTATTGATCTTGCCGACTGGATAAAAGAAACCGGATCAATTATTCCCGTAACCGGATAGTTCGCGGAAACCATGCTGCCAACATTAATCATTTTATGATCGGCAGTATTTTCAAAATAACAATTTGCAGGGAGATGATTTTGAATGTCAGTTTTCTCATCGTCAGAAAAATTTGAACTGGCCTCGTCAACAAACACATCCAGTTTTTTGCCGGCTTTTGCCGCTCCATCCTGGAATGTTTTCAGTAAGGTGTTCACCCTTTCCCCCATTGTGATATCCCTGCACTTTATGGGGCCATTCGGACCCGTATACAACCAGTGCGCCCAGCAGATCCCTGCGCCTGCATCATTGGTCTTGAAAAAGAAAGTGGAAATTTCAGGTGTATTTTTCAGCATCTCCGCCATCATGTTTGTATACATTTCCTGAACATCCCAGACATTGGTACAGGGTGCAAATGCTTTTTCGGTGCTTCTCCTCGGGTGATCAACGCGGGGACCCAGCATCTGGGGATAGGCTTCGAAAAATGCTGCCGGCAGAAAGTTAGGTTCATAGCCAAAAAAGGCGGCTTCAAGTCCCAGTTCGCGAAGGATCTTAGCTTTTTCAAGCAGCATCTGCCTGTTCTTTTTCACAAATTCCGCCGGCAGAAAAGGAGCTAATTTACTATCCGGAAAAAATTTAAAAGGTGAGGGGTTGTTACTCGCATATTCATGCCAGGGACTACCTTGCTGGGGTATTTCATGAAAGCTTTTGTCGGCAAGAGTGCTGATATTCAGCTGAACCCTACCATATGTTTTTAAACGGGTTGCCTGTTTTGCAAGCTTGCGGAAATCGTCTGCATTTTTTATCGGGGCATTAATAATGAAAACACGGTCTTCACGGTAGGTGACTGTTTTTTGGGCATGCACTGCAAAAGTGGAGGAAGCAGTTGCAATAAAGGCTAAAATACCGAAAAACAGGTGGTTTGCTTTCATAACATTGTCTATAACAATATTAAGATAATATTTCAAAGCATAAAAAGATTTTGATATTAAAATCACAAGGATGTGAAAATTAAATCAGTATTTTCATAAGGAAAAGCAGATACTTTGAAATATTTATTAATCGCAATACTCATTTTAGGCCGGTTTCCAGCATTTAGTCAGGATGATCGCATTCACTACAGTAAAATCTTCAATGCAGAAAAACCCTACCGCATCTATCTGCCCCCGGATTATAATACTTCAAACAAGCGGTACCCGGTCATTTATTATTTCCATGGAAATAAAGGCAGCCATAAGCTGGAATATGACAGTTTACCTGCGCTGGTGAAAGCCAGTTCTGTAATCCTGGTTGCGTGGAATGGCAGGTCTGCAGATAAAGATGACCGGCCTTACAATGTTGGATACCATTCGAATATTAATTATCAAATTCAGTTCAAGGATTATTTTCTGGAGTTCATGCATTTTATAGATAGTGCTTACCGCACCATCCCCGACCGGGCACACCGGGCAGTAATGGGCCATAGCATGGGAGGGTTTATGTCTTTCTTACTGGCAGGCAAGTACCCGCAGCTTATTGGAACTGCAGTAAATTCAAAAGGCTCAGCAGAATTTTTTGTAGGTTATCCAAATAATCATACCCTGTATTCATTCCGCTATCTATACAAAAATTATTACGGCATTAGGTTACGCTTTCATATTGGCTCACCCCGTGAAGAATTGGTGCATCTGAATACAGAAGTGCTAATCGGAGCACTGGGAGAAAAAGGGCTTGACCTCACTTATAAATTTTATCCCGGTCCTCACGACATCAGTTTTTCAGAATTCAGGGAAGGATTTGATTTTATTCTTAACTCCTTTAAAAATCCACTGCCTGAACCGAAAAGATGGAATCATATTGATTCGTATGCCCAATTCAGTGTTTGGGGCTACAACGTGAATAGTAACCTCAACCAACCAGGATTTATAGAAATGAGAGGTGTTACCAGGAACGGTATGGAAATCACCACAAAAAAATGGGAGCCCGATGGAAGAACGATTCCAGGCGTAAGCATTGATGTAACAACGGCTCCGATCTATGAGCCGAAAACACCTTATAATGTTTTGGATTGGAATGAAGCAAGTAATAAGAAAACCATTTCAAGGGTAACCAGCGATGATTCGGGAAGAATTCATTTTACCACCAATCACGAGGCGCACCAAATCGGCATTTACAGGAATATTGATGGGCCAGAAGTGGTATTAATAGGATATAAGGTAAATGATACAGGAATTTTTTTGGATGCTAGAAAAGAAGGTAAACTGAAATTACACTTACTGAACAGAGGTGGAAAAAAATCTGAAGCACTGAAGATTTCAATATCTACCGATAAGAAAGGAGTAAACATCGCCAATCCCGTTATAGAAACAAATGGCCTGCAAAAGGAGCAGGATGCCTGGATTCCTGCGGATTTCAGGATAACAGCAGCCAACGTCCCTGAAAAGGATGGTTCACCATTCCGTATCCGGTTCAACGTAGTCATATCCGACAAAAAAGGAAATTCCTGGAAAGATGAGTTCGATGCCCCGGTATTTTATGATGTGCCTGCATTTGATGATATCGGCATTGATGATGGCGACAGTGAAATATTTGGGAGTGGAGATGGAGATAACATTGCTGATCCGGGCGAAACCGTGATGATCTATCAGCATAGTTATAGGACGAGATTATTTTATGATGATCCTTATGTGGATGGAGAGCGGTTGTATGATGAACTGCAACCCGATAAGTGGGGGGATGGTTATGCTCTTTCGTCTTTGATCCACATATCAAAAGATTGCCCTGCGGGCCATAAGATCAGGTTCCTGGCCTATTACGAAGTAAAGGAATGGAAAACTATCAAGAGGAACCTGACCTGGGGTTACTTCACGATCACTGTTGGAAAAGAAGAAAATCCACCTTCATTCGGTCAGGAAAAAGTTGTCCTGACCGGCAGGGTTGGCATCAGCGACACCGCCGCAGAAATATACTGGCCCGGTTCATCTGTCAAAACGAGATTTGCAGGCACAGGACTCAAAGCAACATTACGTTGCCAGCGTCAATCAAATTATTTCAATATCATCATTGATGGTGACAGCGTACGAACCCTTGCAATCGATAGTTTGAAAAAAGAATACACACTGGCGGAAGGACTTCCAAATGGTGAACATACCATCGAGTTATACCGCCGTACAGATTATAGCGATGGCATTACCTGGTTTTACGGATTTGACTATTCACCGGGGGCGAAAGTAATGGATGTTCCTATGCAAAAAAGAATGATGGAATTTTATGGTAATTCCATCACAGTAGGTTCAGCTATAGAAGACCGGGAAGGAAATTCCGGCAGGGGAACACTTACCAACAATTACCTGAGCTATGGTGCCCTCACCGCTAGACATTTTAACGCAGCATATTCCTGTATCTCCAGGAGCGGGATCGGTTTGATGGTAAGCTGGTCAACGCCTATTATGCCAGAGATCTATTACCGTCGTAATCCATTTGATAAGGATAGCCATTGGGATTTTTCGTCCGCTACTCCGGATATCGTCGTTGTAAACCTGATGCAGAACGATGCTGCCTTGTTTGAAATGCCGGAATATGAACAGTTTAAAATTCGCTTTGGCACTAAGGCCCCCGGAGAGGGTTTCATAGTGGCGAAGTACAAAGAGTTTATTGAAACGATACGAAGCAAATATCCTGCGGCGCATATTATCTGTGCATTGGGAAGCATGGGTGCTGTAAAACCAGGCTCTCCATGGCCGGGTTACATTAAAAAAGCAGTAACCTTGCTGAACGATAAAAAAGTGTATTCGCTGGTATTTCCATACATTAACGTTGACAGGCATCCAAATGTAGAGGAGCACAAAAAAATGGCAGACCAGTTGATTGGCTTTATAGAATCGAATATCAAATGGTAGATTTGAAGAAAAAAAAGATGCAGGAAGAAATTTTACAGCCCAGTCGTTGATCAGGCCAACGTTATTATTTCTTTTATCACCCTGTCGATTTCTTCTTCTGTATTATAAACTGACAAACCCATCCGGGTAACGCCACCTTTCTCCATAAGTCCCAGCACTTCCATTGCCCTTGCTGCATAAAAATGTCCATCCCAGGCGCAGATATTCTTTTCGGCAAGAATTGCACACACCCACGCTGGTGTTCTTCCTTCTAAAGTAAATGAAACAGTAGGAGCACGATGAGTGGAAGAAAAATCTTCACCGATGATTTTAAGTCCTTTAATTTTTTGAATGCCTTTATATAAATGTGTGGCCAGTTTATATTCATGAGCACCCAGGCGCTTATAAGCTTCAACAATATTTTCCCGAAGATTTTCTCCCGTTCCAAGAGACGCAATAAAATTGATCGCTGCGATAACTCCGGCAAGAGCTGCGTGATTTAAAGTGCCTGTTTCAATGCAGTAAGGCGCATGTTGATCTGTAGTACGCAAGCGATCGGGGTGAATACGATCAAGGAGACCCGGTTTGCAATAGAGAATACCAACGTGAGGACCATAAAATTTATATGCCGAACATAAAAGAAAATCGCAGCCCAATTGCTGTACATCAATGCTGAAATGCGGAGCGTAGGCAACCGCATCCACCATCATAAAAGCATTGTACCGGTGAGCGATCCGTCTTACGCGGTTAATATCATTAACTGTTCCCAACGCATTAGAAGCCATTCCAACTGCAACCAGTCTTGTATTCTCATTCATTTTTTCTTCGAGGTCATCATAGTTAAGTGTGCCTGAAGGATTCAATAATATTTCCCGGACTTTAATTCCAGATTCCCTGAGCATCAGCCATGGGCCGCGGTTTCCTTCATGATCCAGCTGGGTGATCAAAACTTCATCGCCGGGATGCAGAATCCTGCCGATAGCGCGTGCCAGCGAAAAATTAAGTGTCGTCATATTCTGACCAAACGAAATCGTTTTTTCATTTTCCGCATTTAAAAAAACAGATACGGCTTTCCTCGCGGTAGCAATCAGGCTGTCGGTTTCCCTTGTGGTGATAAATTCACCATGTGTGTTAGAATTCGAGGTTTTATAATAATTGCTTATGCTGTCAATTACTTGGTGTGGCACTTGCGTACCACCCGGTCCATCAAGGAATATTAATGGTTTTCCATTGTGTTGACGAACCAAAGAAGGAAACTGGCTCCTGATTTCTGCTGAATTGATCATCTATTTATTGTTTTCTCCTGTTACAACTAATTTCACTTTACCGGCTGAAATGGAATTTTTCAGGTGAAGTTTGATCCGGTATATTTTATTTCCCCACGAAGTCTTTAATCGATTGTCTTCAATTGTGATGGGCTCAACTTCGGGGGTAAGCTGCTTCTTATCAAATGCAATATTTAATTTGAATCCATCACCATTAATGACAAGCCTACTATCTTCTATTTGCACATCTTCTGCACTCATCAGGGTAAAAAATGTTTCCCCACCCGGAGTAATATTAAAATCATCCGTCAGTGTGATGGATTTCCCCATTTCAAGATTCCAGGATCGTTTCCAGTATTTAATTCCTGCCTCTGGAGGATAAGCTTTCGCTATGCTCATTGATAAGGATACCTTATTTTTCGAAGATGCAAATCGAACATCCCTGGCTTCAAATTCCCTTCCGGGCGACTGCATCACTCCATTTATTGTCGGACAATTGTGGAAGGCAGATTGCATGGTCCATATTTCATACCGCTTATCGCTGAAGGTTTTTGCAGAATAGGTTTCAACGCCCACATCAATTAGCGCAGGTTTGCCATTATAGTATACAATAAAATTACCAACATCATTGTGATTGTGGCTTTCGTTATTGTGGCCACCCTGTGCACCAAGAAATAAACCTTTATAGATATCTGACGAAGAATGTGAAGTCAATACCTGTGTTTCAGAAAGCCAGTACACAGGAGCAGGACCTGCTGCAGTTTTATGACTGGCAAATTTTCCAACTTTAAATACGGTCATCAAGGGACGATACACGCTCGCGTTATTATCGTAATCTTCAGACAGCTGTTTGTTAAACGCTTCGGCGCCAAGCTGCATCAACGTATCATTTCCAGAGCGTTCTCCATATCCATAAACAACTGCAGGATCCACATTCATTTTCGCTGAGGCATCAGCAAAATCGAGATAATAGTCATTTGCAATGTGAACCTTATAGATATAAGCCCCGATCTTTTTTACCAAAGGATTATTATAAATATTAAAAGCTTTATTACTGCCATAATAGAATAATTCCAGGCAATCAAATAAAGAACCACCGGCCCTGTTCCAGTAAGTGGGCCCTTCATCACATCCGCCATCTTCAGGATATGCATTCAGAAAATTATCGAGGCATACAGCAATCTTCTTTAGAGCTTCTTCCTTTCTTTTTTCATTTTTTTCCAGTATCAGCACACAGGTAAGCCAGTTGGAAACAATCCATGGATTCCAGTTGTTCACCGCCCTCGAACCAAAACCCATCCACCAGAAATCAGTACGCGCCAGGTTTGGTGAAAGTATCCTTCGGTCAGTTTCGCTGATTATTCTTTCACCTATGGCTGAAGAAATGCTATCCAGTTGTTGCCCTACCAAATAATAGGTCCAGGCCATCAATGAAGCTGTTTCAGCAGCAAACAGGTCAACTGTTGGTTCGCTGACATCAGGCAATCCATAAGTTTTTTTCTGCAGGCTTAAATGCGCAGGATAACCCCAATAGGATAATTCACAGGTCGACCAAACACCATTCAGGATGTCGTTGAGAAATCTTCCTTTGTGTTCGATACACTCTGCTATAAGGAGCAGTCCCAGCACTTCACGCCGCATTTCAGCCACATTTTCGTAGTGGCTTCTGTTGCCTGTTTTACTGTATTCCAAAAACAGTGAACCTTTTAATGTTGGCCACTCGTATCCGATGAATTGATTTGCCCGGTTAACATATTTGTCTTTGAAGGCCTTCGGAATACTTTCCCATTCAGCCCTTTCATTATATGTTGGAAACTGGTGAAAAGGTGTATTCATTATTGCACTTATCCCAACCCTGTTCAGTTCATTGATGATTAAATTTCGCTGTGGCATTGCTGCAGCAGAAATAAAAAAAAAGAAGATGCTTACAAATGACAGGCGTTTTGCAATCATGTTATAATTTTTCAATTGATCTGGGCAAAATGTTTTTTGATAAATGGCCAGGATCCTTCCTTATAATACAGGTGGCCTCCGCTTCCCTCAAACAATTCTTCATCCGAAAGTACACCTGCTGAAGAATATATCTGCTGTAAATGGGCAAACGCCTTTCGTGCTTCGTCTATCGGAATTATATTATCCTGCACGCCATTAATAGCACAAAAGGACGCAGACTGATCAATCTACTGCTCTTCGAAATTAATGGTATTGAACAACAGTTTTGACCTCTTGTCCGGATGAGCGCCTACCCGTCACGAAACTATACCATGCTATAAAAGCAAAACATATCAACGGGATAATAAATGCAACAGACATTCCCGATGAGTCTGCAATTGCTCCCATAAGCGGTGGACAAAATGCACCGCCCGCTACTGCCATCACCAGGAATGCTGATCCTTTTTTAGTCAATGGACCTAAATCACTTATTCCAAGTGCAAATATTGTCGGAAACATTACCGACATGAAAAAGTAAGTACTGAATAAAGCAATGACCGAAGTCCATCCCAAACCCATTAACACAATAGCAGTTAGTATGGTATTGGCAATGGCATATAATGCAAGTAAACGTTGAGGCGAAACAAATTTCATCAGGTAAGATCCGAACAACCTGCCGAGCCAGAACAATCCCATTCCACCAAATGCAAGAATCAGCGATGCTGCCTGTTCGGGATTTTTGGGCATGAATAATTCACCAAACTTACCCAGGTGCATCATAATATTTCTGATGGGCGTCTCTACATCAGACATTTCCTCTGTTACATAATTAATGAAAAACGAGTTTATGCCAGTTTGCGCGGCTACATACAGGAACTGCGCAATTACTGCCAACACAAACAGGGGGTGTTTTAATAGATTTTTCATTGGAGGATCCTCGGCAATTTCCGTTTCACTTTTTTCCTTGATTTCCGGAAGTTTTGTGAACCAGAATATAATGGCTACCACTACTACCACAGATCCGATCAGCATGTAAGGAGTTATCAGCGAATCAAATTTTCCTGCATACTGCTTTTTATCTGCACCAAATACAAATAGTCCGCCGATAAGCGGTCCGAGTATCCATCCCAGTCCATTAAAAGATTGAGAGATATTGATTCTTCGCGCCGCATATTGTTTAGGACCAAGAACAGTGGAATAGGGGTTTGCAGCCGTTTCGAGGCATGCCAGTCCGCATGCAATGATGAATAATGCCAGCAGGAAAGGTATAAAAGCCGCTAGCTTTGCTGCGGGGTAAAACAGGAAGGATCCCAGGCTGAATAAGGCTAAACCCATGATGATTCCTCTCTTGTATCCAAAGCGTTTCATGATCAGGCCCGCGGGTATGGCCATGACGAAGTATCCTATATACAATGAAAATTGTACAAATCCCGATTGTGCTTTTGAAACATGCAATATGTCTTGAAAGTGTTTATTGAGAACATCAAGCAGACCATGTGCAAATCCCCAGAGTAAAAAGAGGCTGGAAATAAGAATGAATGGTAGCAGGTAACTGGTACCATCAGCTGAGCGGATCAGCGAGGATTTAGTATTATTGGGCATACTGGCAATTTATGCTTTCGTTGTTGATTGATTAAACCGCTTATGCTTAAACGTTTAACAAGAATACGGAAAAATTGATGAACAATTTCATTGCTGAGAATAAAAGCTTGTCGGATGTTGGGATTTTTAGTGCGGATTGAATTGCATTAAACTTAAATTCTTTTCAAAACAAAAAGCCTCCTGATCGGAGGCCTTACTTACTAACCCATGTAATTACTAAAAAAAACTTCTTTACGCCCGGCCTTAATAAGGCTTCGTTTGAAATTCTATAATTATGTAACCTGCAGCATTATGTGACCTGCATTCTGTGACAATAAGCATTATCAACCTGCAGCATTATGTGACCTGCAGTATTATGTGTCCTCTGCATTATGTGACCAGCATTCTGTGACCTGCAGCATTCTGTGACCTCCAACATTATTTGATCTCTGCATTATTTGACCTCTGCATTATGCAACTTGCAGCATTATGTAACCTGCAGCATTATGTGACCTGCATCTGTGACAATAAGCATTATCAACCTGCAGCATTCTGTGACCTGCATTATCTGACCAGCATTCTGTGACAATTAGCATTATGCAACCTGCAGCATTCTGTGACCTGCAGCATTATTTAACCTCTGCATTATGTGACCTCCAGCATTATGTGATCTCTGCATTATTTGACCTCTACATTATACAACTTGCAGCATTATGTTTCCTGCAGCATTATGTGCCTGAAGCATTATGCAACATGCGGCTTCACGCAATCTGCAGCCTTATGCTTCCTGCAGTTCCTTTAATTTTTCCCTGATCTTTCCTTCAATCTCTGCCGCAAGCTCAGGATTGTCGTGCATTAACTGCTTTACCGTTTCCCTGCCCTGACCGAGTTTATCACCATTGTATGAGAACCAGGATCCGCTCTTCTGTATCACGTTTAATTCCACTCCCATATCAATGATCTCACCATTTTTCGAAATTCCTTCGCCGAATACGATATCAAATTCTGCAGCCCTGAATGGAGGAGCCACTTTGTTCTTCACCACTTTCACTTTTACTCTGTTGCCAACAGCTTCATCACCATCTTTTATCTGGCTCATCCGGCGGATATCCAGGCGAACAGATGCATAGAACTTAAGCGCATTTCCACCAGTGGTTGTTTCCGGATTTCCGAACATCACCCCAATCTTTTCCCTTAACTGGTTAATGAATATGCAAATGGTGTTGGTCTTATTGATAGTTGCAGTAAGCTTTCTGAGCGCCTGTGACATCAGCCTGGCCTGCAAACCCATTTTACTGTCACCCATTTCTCCTTCCAGTTCACCCTTAGGGACCAGCGCAGCCACTGAATCTATCACCACCACATCCAAAGCACCGGAAAGGATCAGCCTGTCAGCAATTTCCAAACCCTGCTCACCATAATCAGGCTGCGAGATCAGCAGGTTGTCGACATCCACCCCCAGTTTTTTCGCATACAAACTGTCAAACGCATGCTCGGCATCTATAATGGCGCACATGCCTCCCTTTTTCTGCGCTTCAGCAATTACATGGATGGCTATGGTTGTTTTACCGGAAGACTCAGGCCCGTAAATCTCAACGATCCTGCCTCTTGGTAAACCGCCTACTCCCAACGCAGAATCCAGCCCTATTGAACCAGTCGACACTACTTCCAGTGCATCCTGCGATTTTTCATTCATCATCATCACGCTGCCCTTTCCAAAATCCTTGTCGATCTTGTCCATCGTTAACTTCAGCGCCTTGAATTTTTCCGTGTTTGTATTTGAGTTTGACATGCTCTTTAATTTAATGGGTAAAGTAAATGTTTGTCAAATGTAGAGAAAATTATCTTATCAACACTAATATATTTAGCAGAAAAAGACTAATTCTTTTAGGGAAAATAACAAGAGGAAAATGGTGAAAAAACGTTGTTTAAACAACCAGGGCTGCCAGCTGGCTCAAAACGCCCAACACAAGCCCGGCATATATATCAAACGGCCTGTGCGTACCCGCAATCAACCTGGCACTGGATACCACCCCTGCCAGAACCAGGGCCACCGCCAGGTACCAGGCACTGCTGCCTTCCGCATTATATACAAGAATAAATATGAATCCCAGCATGCCACCCATGGCCAGCGCATGCAAGCTTATCTTGAAAGAAATATTTGCCAGCCACGCAACAATTATAGTTATGAAACTACCCAATAAAAATTGCCTGAACAATTCCGGGATCTCGTTAAAATTTTTAAGCACATACCAGCACCAGAAATAAAAGATCATCGCAGCTGCCAGCGGTATGATCCTGTCACGCTGCGAATCGAGATACATGTTTTTTATGAACTTTAACCTCCAGCATAAAAACACGGTTATTCCTGGCAATAATGTGAGGTTCACAAATATGGTAGCTGCAAGACGTATTTTTCTTTGCCCATCATACCCGGCAAACAGCAACGGATGCACAAACAGCACAAAACAGGCAACATATACCGATATAAATAAAGGATGAAACAAATAAGAAATCACCTGGGCTAACAGTCTTATAGCCGGCGATCGTTTTACATCAATATTTTCCTCGTAAATCTGCGGGGCTGTGGGAGTAATCATAATTCTTTACGTAATCTGGCAACAGGTATATTCAGCTGTTCCCGGTATTTGGCTACTGTACGTCGCGCAATATTGTATCCTTTTTCCTGCAGTAATTCAGTCAGCTTTTCATCGCTCAATGGCTTTTTCTTACTCTCGCCTTCGATAAAATTGCTTAGTATTTTCTTTACCTCCCTTGTTGATACTTCTTCTCCGCTTTCCGTACTTAACGACTCACTGAAGAAAAATTTCAACCGGTAAGTCCCGAATTCTGTCTGAACAAATTTACTGTTTGCAACACGGCTTACTGTCGAAATATCAAGGCCCGTCCGCTCTGCAATATCCTTAAGGATCATCGGCCGCAGCACTGTTTCATCCCCTGTCATAAAAAAATCATGCTGGTATTCCATGATCGTTTCCATCACGCTTGTCAGCGTATGCTGCCTTTGCTTGATCGCATCAATAAACCATTTCGCAGCATCTATTTTCTGTTTGATAAACAGCACTGCTTCTTTCTGCCGTTTATCCTTTTTGCTTCCTTTGTCATAATCGCGGAGCATATCCTTATATCCTTCACTAATCCGCAGGTCGGGAGCATTCTTGGAATTCAATGTCAGTTCAAGCTTGCCGCCATTATTGAAGATGAAAAAATCGGGCACCACATAACTTTCTGCCTTGTTAATATCTGTATGATTGCCACCAGGCTTGGGATTCAGCCTGATGATCTGATTGATCACATCTTTCAGTTGTTCATCTGTCAGGTTTAATCCCCTTTGTATTTTGTCGTAATGCTTTTTGGTAAACTCATCAAAATAATTCGACAGCACATCAATCGCCATGTCCACTTCTTTGCGATGTTTCTGACGGTGTAATTGCAGCAGCAGGCATTCCTGCAGATCACGCGCAGCCACACCCGGCGGATCGAAATGCTGGATCATCCGGATAACTGCCTCCACCTCTTCTTCATTGCTTTCAATGTTTTGCCTGAAGGCCAGATCGTCTACAATAGCAGCGGTATCGCGGCGCAGATATCCGTCATCGTCAATGCTTCCAACAATTTGTTCGGAGATTTTCTTTTGCTTATCATCCAGCTTCAGCATTCCCAGCTGTTCCTGCAAATGCTCATGGAAAGAAGTTTGGATCCGGTATGGAACGGTTTTATTCTCGTCCGCTTCCGGATAGTTATCATCCTTCATTTTATATTCCGCAATATCTCCGTCATCATCAGTTACATAATCACTGATATCGATATTATCATATTCGTCCTCACTACCCTCCGCTTCAAACTCCTCATCGGATGCATCCTCAAATTCATCCTTATTCTCGTCAAACTGATCATCATAGTCCTCTTCAGATTGTTCCAAAGCCGGATTTTCTTCCAATTCTTCCTTGATCCTTTCTTCAAGATTGGCAGTAGGCACCTGTAGCAGTTTCATCAATTGGATCTGCTGCGGAGATAACTTTTGGAGTAACTTTTGCTGTAAACTCTGACTTAGTGCCATATACTTTCCTACCGTAAAGAAGTATCAGCATACTTCTTATTTAAAAAATTTTGCCCTTTCTACAAAAATCAGGCCGTAAATTTACAACAAAATGAATAGGCTTGCGCACACGATTTTATAAATTTATTATTGTTCATTTCCTGGTCTTTTTTGCGCTTAATATCAATGCGCAAAATTTGTTTTCTTACCACTCGAACATCAAGACTTTTACCCAAGTCATGCACGATACAGCAAGCCAGCAACCACCTGTTTTTAATATGCGAAAAGAATTATATGTGAACAATCTTGGCTTTATGTGCAGGCAGGAATGGATTGTTGAGAAATCATTGAAGATACCGTTGCGATTACGTTTGGGATCGCTCGAACAATGCAATTATCTCGAAGGCAAAAAATAGTTAAACAGCTTCCTTAACCAGCACCCTTTTCGCCGCAGCTAACAGGCTTTTCCCTTTTTCAATCAGCTGCTCTTCTGTCCACGATAAACTGATAAGTGTGGAAATGCACCTGTTCATTATGGCATCGCTCGCCGAAAAATCTTTATTTGCCTGCTCTATGACCGCTTTTTTAAGGTCGGGATGAAGGGCATTCAGTGTTAACGAGTGTTTCAAATGATTCCACTTGCGGATATAATGCCAGTTGTTGTCAAACCAGTAAAAATTACCCGCCAGGATATTATTGGATCTAAGCTCCTCCACGACCGCTTTTGCATCTGCCTCTGTAGGCAGGAACCAGCTCAGGAAAGTACAGCTGTCTCCTTTCGGGTCGGGAATTTTTCTAAATGTAATTCCTGGGACCGAAGCCAGCATCTCTTTCAATACCGAATGATTCTTTCGCTGAATAGAAAGGAACTTATCGAGCTTTTTGATCTGCGCCAAGCCAACCGCCGCATGCAGCTCAGAAATTCTGTAATTGTATCCAATATAAGGGTGTAGATCCGCACCCCGGTCAACGCCTTTGTGGTCATGCCCGTGATCACTGAATGCATCCGACTTCGCATACACATCAGGGTTATTCGTCATTACCGCACCTCCTTCAGCGCAGGTCATTGTTTTTACAAAATCAAATGAAAATGTTCCGGCATCACCAATGGTTCCAAGATATTTTCCTTTGTATGAAGCGCCAATACTCTGGCAGGCATCTTCCAGCAGTAACAACTTATGCTCGCGGCAAATGGATTGAAGTGCATCCATATCGGCCATGCTTCCGCACATGTGTACAGGCATTATGCATTTTGTTTTGGAAGTAATGGCTTCTCTGACAGCGGCGGGGTCAAGAGTAAGCGTTTCATCAACATCTACCAGTACCGGCAGAGCGCCTACACTCAACACCGCTTCAAAGCTCGCGACGAATGTAAAGCTGGGCATGATCACCTCATCGCCGTATCCTACACCTAACGATGCCAGTGCAGTTGTAAGTGCAGCCGTGCCATTACAAACCAACTGGGAATATTTTGAACCGAAGGTTTGGTTGATAGCATCTTCAAGCTCCTTAGATTTCCATCTGCCTTTCCGAAGGGCGTCAAATCCATACCTCATTAAAATGCCTGTTTCCAGCACTTCCTGAACCTGTTTTCTTTCCTCTTCACCAAATTTTTCATATCCGGGCATAGGTAATATCGATTTTTTTCAAAGGTATGGAACTTAGAATTTTTCAACCACACCCAATGCGAATAATGCGAAATCGTATTTAACAGGGTCCTTTGGATCAAAAGACCTGAGGTGTCTGGTCAAATCAATTGCAGATTGCCAGTCGGGTAGCGGACGGTTCAACAAATTAAATTTTTTGGCAACTCTCGCTACATGCAGATCAATCGGGCAGATCAGTTGAGCTGGTGTTAATCTTTTCCAGATTCCAAAGTCCACTCCTTTCCCGTCATTTCTCACCATCCATCTCAGGAACATATTCAGGCGTTTGCAGCCAGAGTTTTTTGCTGGGGCTGCTATATGCTTCCGCGTTCGTTGAGGTACATCCTGCAGCGAAAAAAAATAGTTGTGAAAATTGTTTAACGCCTTTTCCACAGGTTCCCCGGAATGTGTATCGAATGCGAATGCATCTTCAAGTGAATCATATTTCCGGTAATGTTGCTGAAGAAAAGAAATGAAATACAAAAGATCAGTAGTGTTGAAAGTACGGTGGCAAAATCCTTCAAACCGCTTCCTTTCTTTTTCCTTGTGACGTACGATAAAATCATACGGGCTGTTGTCCATCAGTTCCATCAGCGCAGTTGATTTCCGGATGATGGTTGTCCGGTTTCCCCAGGCAAAGATGGCTGAAAAGAAACCGGCGATTTCTATATCCTGCTTTTTAATATACCTGTGCGGAATGGAAACAGGATCATCCTTGATAAAATCAGGATTATTGTACTCCTTTGCCTTCCGGTCTAAAAACTCTTTTAACGCAGCAGTATCCACGTTTACAGATTCAGGGACTGTTCGAGATCAGCGATCAGGTCTTCAATATCTTCCACGCCAACACTTAACCGGATCAATGAATCAGTCAAACCATTTTTTATCCTTTCTTCCCTTGGAATTGATGCATGCGTCATCACAGCCGGATGATTGATCAGCGATTCTACACCACCAAGACTTTCAGCAAGCGCAAAAACTTTTGTGGAAGACAACACCTTTTTTGCGGCTTCAATACTGTCATCTTTCAGTGTAAAGCCCATCATTCCACCGAAACCACGCATCTGTTTTTTTGCAACCGGATATCCCGGATGATCTTCAAATCCACACCAGAATACCTGACCGATCTTCGGATGTTTTCTCAAAAAATGAGCGATGCGCTCCCCATTCTCACAGTGCCGTTCCATTCGAAGATGCAGTGTTTTCAAACCCCGGAGAATCAGAAAACAATCCTGTGGACCTGGAACTGCACCGCAGCTTTTCTGGATGAAATATAATTGTTCTCTCAATGCCGGGTCGTTCATCATCAGGCATCCATGAATCACATCACTATGGCCACCAAGGTATTTAGTAGCGGAATGCATAACTATATCAACGCCAAAATCAAGTGGGTTTTGAAGATAAGGCGATGCAAATGTGTTGTCAACGCAAACTATAATCTTCTTCCCCTTCACTAATGATGTCACCGCTGCGATATCTACTACGTTCATCAAAGGATTAGTAGGCGTTTCAATCCATATCAGTTTTGTTTTTGAGGTCAATAGGTTCTCAATATTTGAAATATTGAACATATCAACATAGTGGAATTTGATTCCGTATTTCTCAAAAACTTTGGTGAACAGGCGATAAGTACCGCCGTACATATCATTGCCTGCAATCACTTCATCGCCCGGCGACAATAATTTTACTACTGCATCAGTGGCGGCAACACCGCTGCTGAACGATAAGCCATACTTCGCATTTTCACTGATTGCCAGAGCCTCTTCCAGTACTTTCCTGGTAGGATTCTGTGAACGTGCATATTCATATCCTTTATTTACGCCAGGTGCTTCCTGCACATATGTAGAGGTTTGAAATATCGGGGTCATGATCGCGCCGGTTGACGGATCTGGTTCAATGCCTCCGTGGATCAGTTTGGTCGCCAGCTTCATAGTATTGTTTTGGGTGCGAATTTAGCTTCTTTTCACATTGATTATTTTACATTTGTCGCAATGGGTCAAAAGAAGCTTCAGCGGTTTGCCGAAATAAAAATGTTTCCGAATGTGATGGAATATCCGTTAGGGATGCAGGGAAATTGGCATGTTTATTTTCATAACAATCATCCGGTTTCCCTCGAATTAGCCTGTGGCAAAGGTGAGTATGCCGTAGGCCTTGGAAGAATGTTCCCTGAAAGAAATTTTATAGGTGTTGATCTTAAAGGCAACCGTATATGGGTTGGAGCAAGAAAAGCTTCGCATGAAAAACTGGATAATGTAGCCTTCATACGGAGTCAGATAGATAAGATCGACCAGTATTTTGCAAAAGGTGAGGTGGATGACATCTGGATCACCTTTCCTGACCCGCAGCTACGCACTTCTAAAGCAAAGAAAAGACTTACCCATCCCTACTTCCTGCGACTATACCAGAAAATAATCTCCAATGATGGCCTCATTCATCTCAAAACGGATTCACCAGATCTGTACCAGTTTACTTTAACAGTGATCAACCTATATGAATTGGAAATAGTGGAAGACATTGATGATATCTATTCCTCAGCTCATATTAAAGAAGAGCTGACAATAAAAACTTATTACGAAAGCCTGGATATTGCCAGGAGCAGCCGTGTTCATTACATTAGTTTTAAATTGCCATCGGAAATTTTACCTGATAAAGACCATGAACTAAAAGAATTATTATTTGAACAAGAGACCAATAGACGATGATGAACCTGAATCATATAAAAATGAGGAAGGTTTGACAGTATTTACCGCTCAGTTTTTGCTTGATCGCGGATATTGCTGTGGTTATGGATGCCGACATTGTCCTTATCAATATATCAATGTGAAAGAGCCCAGACGCTCCATGCTTCTTCTTCAAAGAAAAATGAATGAAAGCGAAGAAAAATAAAAAGCCTGCAGAGCAAAAACCTGTAGCTGTTAGTCCTTCCGGTAAAAGGGATGAATCATTTTTTGAACTGGTCTATGATATTGTGAGGCAGATTCCCAAGGGGCGTGTTACTTCATATGGTGCTATTGCAAAATGTCTCGGCACCAAATTATCTGCGCGAATGGTTGGCTGGGCCATGCATGGCGCCCATGATCCACGGATAAAAGTTCCTGCTCACCGCGTTGTAAACCGGAATGGCATGTTATCGGGCAAGCACCATTTCGGTGAACACGATGAAATGCAGCGCCTCCTGGAAAAAGAAAAAATTAAAGTGGTAGATGATCAGATCCAGGATTTTGCGAAAGTTTTCTGGGATCCCTCAGCAGAAATAATTTAAGTATAGTAAGGGCTGATGAACAAATACACGGTTACTCCTGTCAGCGATACATATAGCCATACCGGCCAGGTTATTTTTGCAAGCCTGCGGTGCTGCGGCCATTCGGAAATCATGGCACGGTATGCGGTAAACAGGATGAAAGGAAGAATAATCGCAGCTAGAATGATATGTGTGATCAGAATAATAAAATAGATATACCGAACCATTCCGGTCCCCCCAAATTTTGTATCACCAGCAAAAAGATGATGGCAGATATAAGATACCAGGAATAAAATAGATAAAACCATTGCCGTTAGCATCAACTTTTTATGCAGCCGGTAATTTCCTCTCCGGACAGCGATGAGTCCTGAAATCAAAAGAACGGATACGATCGAATTGATAACTGCATTGATCTTCGCAAAAATATGTACATCAAAATCGGGCCCGAGGGGTACCTGCACTTTTCCCAATATTGCCACGGCCATAAATACAATTACAGATACCAGCAGGATCAATATCCTTGCTCTTTTGTCGTTTTTTACCAGGATCGGATCAAGCATTATCAGAATATTTTTTTCTTTTTCTTTTTATCGCGTTCCAGCATAAGGAGGGTAACGTCCTCAGCCAGTTTCGACATGGATGCGCTATCTAATCCATCATAATACCCTCTTACGATTCTTTCTCTATCCAGTAAAACGAATTTCTGTGTATGTATGAAGTTGGTATCGACCCCTTCACCATCCTGTAGCCCCAGTTTCAATTCATTGAAAGCAAAATCGTATATCGTTTTTTTAGGGCCGGTTAAAAACCACCAGGTATCGTGATCAACACCATATTTATCTGCATACCGCTTCAGCGCTTCCGCGGAATCTCTTTCGGGATCAACGGTAAATGAGATAAATCTTACATAGCTGCTGTCAATTCTTTTTCGGATATCTTTCATTTTAGCTGCATCCTGCAGCTCCTTCATATGTTTGGTAAGTGTTGGGCAAATGGAGGGGCAGCGGGTAAAAAAGAAATCCGCTACGATAATACTTCCTTTTAGATCATCCAAAGAAACGGTTGTGCCCAGCTGGTTGGTGAGAGTAATATTGCTGACGGAGTGCCACAAGGTATCTGTGACGGTTTTGCCATTTACCACTTTATTCACCACTGAGTCTGCAAAATACCGCCGGGGCATTACTACCGCATCGTAGCTGATTTTTTTAACGATCAGGTAGCTGACAAGAGGTAGAAGCGCAACAATACATAGAGACAGTAAGGATTTTTTACTCACAATTAAATTTGAACCGCAAAGTTACGATCATTTCAGATGCTCCTCGCCCTCATGTTGAGGAGCCGGAGCAACTTTTTCTTTTGCGCTTTCTCTTTTGTGAATATCTATATTATTACGAAGTGACTTAAACGAATCTCCATCCCAGAGGAATGCGCCGATAAACCAGATGAACAGCAGTGCAGGAACTGCAATGGTCATGATCATATTTTTGATCTCATGCTTAAGGTGCATAAACTCTGCGATGATGTAAAAAGCTTTAGCAGCTGTTAAAAAAATGTAAACGATATTGATATACACTTTGGTGGTGTGCGGCAATCTTGGAGCGATGAACATACCAATTACCAACTCAACACAGGTGATACCAAGGAGCACCCAGAACGTACGCCAGATAGCGCTTTTATCAAAACCATGTTTGTCATCATGTTGGTCATGCGTAATTTCTGTTGTACCGTGTGAATGTTCCATATAATAATTTTAATAATTCTTTTTAAAACAGGTAAAAGCAGGTGAATACGAATACCCACACAAGGTCTACAAAGTGCCAGTATAATCCCGCTTTTTCGATCATCAGGTAATGTCCTCTCCTTTCAAAAGTTCCATTCATTGTCATTAACAGCATGATAATATTAATGATCACTCCTGAAAACACATGGAACCCATGAAATCCCGTTATTGTAAAAAAGAAGTTTGAGAAATTGGTTGATGATTGTGTGCCATCAAAGTTCAGGAATGGATTTCTTCCCCACCATGCACCTTCGTTATATAAATGTGTCCATTCCCACGCCTGGCAGGAAAGAAAAGCGATACCACCGAGGATGGTCCAAAGCATCCATTTAATCACTCCGTTTTTATCTTTCGCGTGACCAGATGCAACAGCCAGTACCATTGTAACCGAACTCATGATCAAAATAAAGGTCATAAGGCTCACAAAAACCAATGGAAGATGGGCATGGCCCATGAAAGGGAAAGAAGAAAATACCTGGTTTGGATCAGGCCATGCATTAGAAGCAAACCGGATGGAGCCATAGGAGATCAGGAATGCACCAAATGTGAAAGCATCGCTCATCAGGAAATACCACATCATGAGTTTGCCGTATTCCACATTGAATGGGCTTCTACCCCCTCCCCACCATTTTTGATTCGCCGTTGTTGCTACGTCTGCCATGTTTCTTAATATTAACTAAATACTATTTATAATGTCCACATAAAAAATACAAAAAGGTAAATCCATAACAGATCTACAAAATGCCAGTATGTGCTGGCCAGTTCAATCGTAACCGGGTTGTAATTCCGGATTTTTGCGCTGTAGGCTTTAATGAATATCACCAGCAGCGCTATCACTCCTCCCACCACATGCAGCACATGCAATCCGAATATAATATACAGGAACTGTCCTGCTCCCGACCCTTTGAAACTGATTCCCGAATTCCATAAACTGGTAAATCCGATCAGCTGAAAGACAATAAACAAAACTCCCAGCAGTGCAGTTAATGAAATTAAGCGCCTGTACAATCGCATATTTCTTTCCTTGAATGCTTTCAGGGCCAGTTGAATGGTAAGGCTGCTTGTAATAATGGCGGCTGTGGAATAATAAAAGATCTTTGGCATTTCCACTGTCACCCAGGATGGCTGACCACCCTTAACTACATAGGCACTGGTAAGCCCTGCAAACATCATAACAATGCTGCCGAGACCTACCCATAAAGTAAATTTATGGGGATGAATCTTTTTTCTCTGAGTACTCACAGTTGCGCTTAACACGTTTTTAGTTTTATCCCGTTATCCATTTTTATTTGCCAGCAGTGCTAATAATACCACTGCGAGGTATATATAACTTCCAAACATCACTCTCCTTGCAGCGTTTTTTGTCATCTGCCGGTAGAGTTGAACACTAAGCCACACCATATACAGGTTTGCAGCCAGCAAAATCCAGAAACTTACTATTCCACTCATTCCTGCCAGGTAAGGCAAGGTACCCACGGGTACCAGAACGAGTGAATAGATGATCGATTGTATTGCCGAATATTTTGTCGGTCCTTCCACTGATGGCATCAGTTTGAAACCGGCATTGGTATAATCGTTATGCGCGATCCAGGCTATTGCCCAGAAATGCGGAAACTGCCAGAAGAACTGGATGGCAAATAGTATCCATCCGCCTGCACTCAGTTCATCCTGTCCGGCTGCCCAGCCAATCAGACAGGGCAATGCACCTGCCACTGCGCCAACAATCACCGAAATCGAACTGACTTTTTTAAGTGGTGTGTACATGAAGGCATATACAAACCAGCTTATAGCTGCTATCACTGCCGAAAGCGGGTTGAAAAAATACCAGAGTATTATTTCACCTGCAAACCCGGTAATGATTGCAAACGTCCAGCCCTCCGCAGTACTCATCCTTCCTGCAGCCACCGGCCTTTTTGCTGTTCTCTTCATCAACGCATCTGTATCCTTCTCTACTGTTTGGTTTACGGCATTTGCGCTCCCCGTGATCAGTAATCCTCCAATGAACAGCAGCATGATCATCAGCCAATCATATTCGACCACCTTAGGAGCAAGCAGGTAACTTACGACTGCTGAAAAAACGACCATGAAACTGAGGCTGAATTTAATCAGCATCATATAGTCCCGGATCTTGCTCGCTATTGTAAAAGAACTATTTGGTTTTTCACCAGCCGCCAGCTTATCAATGTGGCTTTTCATCCGGTGTTACCGATTCTGTTTGAGAAATAAACTCTCTTCCATCCTTACTATAATCATATGCCCAGCGATGTACTTCAGGTATTTCCCCCGGCCAGTTTCCATGACCCGGATGAATTGGTGTTGTCCATTCAAGGGTTGTGCTGCCCCAGGGATTCTTAACCGTAAGCTTTCTTCCTTTGAAAATTGAATAGAAGAAATTGAAAATGAACATCAGCTGAACGGCGAATACCACCATTGCTACTGTTGAAATGAATTTATTTAATCCTGCAAACTGGTTGAACGATTCCCAGTTGGAATAGTCAAAATAACGGCGGGGCATACCTGCAAGACCTTCATAGTGCATAGGCCAGAAAATAAGGTAAGACCCGATCAGTGTTACCCAGAAATGCAGGTAAGACATTGTATTGTTCATATACCGTCCGAACATTTTCGGAAACCAGTGATAAATTCCCGCAAACATTCCGAAGAAACCTGCAACACCCATCACGATGTGGAAGTGAGCGATAACAAAGTAAGTATCGTGCAGGTTGATATCAAGGGCTGAATTACCAACGAAAATACCGGTAAGACCACCAGAGATGAACAGGCTTACAAATCCCAATGAGAACATCATGCCTGGTGTAAAGCGGATATTTCCTTTCCAGATGGTTGTCAGCCAGTTGAATACTTTGATAGCTGAAGGTATCGCAATCAGCAGAGTGAGTAATACAAATACGGATCCAAGGAATGGATTCAACCCGCTCACGAACATGTGGTGTGCCCATACCAGGAAAGCCAGGATAGCGATCGCAAACAGGGAACCCACCATCGCCATGTAACCGAATATCGGTTTCCGGGAATTTACACTCAGCACTTCAGAAACAATTCCCATTGCGGGGAGGATAATAATATATACTTCAGGATGCCCCAGGAACCAGAACAGGTGCTGAAACAGGATGGCACTACCGCCTTCATTAGGCAACGCTGTTTGTGTAGAGGCAATAAAGATGTCTGAAAGATAGAAGCTCGTACCCGCGTGACGGTCGAAAAGCAATAAAATGAAACCAGATAATAATACCGGGAATGACAAAACGCCGAGTACAGCAGTAAAGAAAAGGGCCCAGATTGTTAATGGAAGCCTTGTCATACTCATCCCTTTGGTTCTCATGTTCAGGATGGTAGAGATATAATTTAAACCACCGAGCAGGGAAGAAACAACGAACAGGGCCATACTGATAATCCATAGGTCAACCCCCGTTTTCGAGCCGGGTGACGCATCACCCAGCGCACTTAGCGGAGGATAAGCTGTCCAACCTCCTGCAAATGGTCCGGTTTGAACAAACAAAGAAGAAAACATCACAACACTGGCTAGAAAGAAAAACCAATATGACAGCATGTTCAGGAACGGTGAAGCCATATCTCTCGCACCAATTTGCAAGGGAATAAGAAAATTCGCGAATGTTCCGCTCAATCCACCGGTCAATACAAAGAACACGAGAACGGTTCCGTGCATTGTTACCAGCGCATAGTACGACTCAGCTGTGATCTTACCTCCCTTAGCCCATCTTCCCAGCAGATCTTCCAGGATCGGAAAACTTTGATCCGGATATCCCAACTGCAACCTGAACAATACAGACATCAATCCTCCTATTACTGCCCAGGCCATACCTGTTATCAGGAACTGCCTCGCGATCATTTTATGATCCTGGCTGAAAATATACTTGGTGATGAATGTGTCCTTATGATGGTGTACATGGTGCTCATCATGATGCGCCTCATGAGTTGTTATAACCTCTGTATGACTATGCATTGCGTCTTCGTTGCTCATGATAAATATTTTATTGAATTGTCGTTTTTCATATGTCGAATTATCAGTTTGCAGCTACCGGCGGTGTGGCGGGGGCTGTTGCTGTGCTATCAGATGCCTTTTTATTTGCCGGATCCTTATCAGGGAATGCCTGCAGGTATTTTGGTTTCTGCTTGGCTCTCCACAAGATAAATTCAGACTGCGTAACCACCTTCACAATCCCCTTCATGGAATAGTGACCGTTGCCGCACATCTGGTCGCATGCTAATTCGTATTCAAAATTTTTATTACCTGTCTTTTTCTTCATTTCCTCAGTAGTGTACTTCGGGGTAAAATACATGCTTGTTGGTGTGCCCGGTACAGCATCCATTTTCATACGGAAATGAGGCAAGCCCACGTCATGAATCACATCCCTGGAAAAAATATTGATCTTAACAGGCTTGTTAACCACGAGGTACATCGCCTCTGTGGTTACAATGTCATCATGTGAATACTTATCGTCCCAAATGAGACCCAGGTCATTGTTATTGCTTTCGTCTATATTCTTGTAATACCTCTTTCCATAAATATTATCCTTTCCTGGATAACGGTATATCCATCCAAACTGCTTACCCGTTACTTCAACTTCCAAAGCATCTTTTGGAGGATTGCTGGTGATATTATACCAATAGTAGAGGCCAAATCCAACAAGCACACACAAAGCGATCGCGGGAATGGTTGTCCACGCGATTTCCCAATTCGTATTGTGAGGATAGAAATAAGCTTTTCTATTATCACTGTGCTGATACCTGTAAGCAAAAACGAACAGCAGGATCTGGGTAATAAAAAATACAACACCTGTTATCGCAATCGTAATAAACATCATGGTGTCAATCTTTTCTCCATGATCTGAAGCCGCTCCAACAGGAAGCAATGTTTTTTCATAATACAAACTGTGGCACCACAAGATGCCAACTAATCCCAAAACAAGAAACACCACCATTAAAAATGCATTAACCCTGTTTCCCTGCTCAAAAGATTTTTTTTCACCCTTGAGTACAGAAACATACTCACTGGCCTTGGCTATCTGAAAGGTGATCAGGAAGCCGAGAGCCAAAATCGCCAATAAAAAAATCGCTGTAGTTGACATGTGATTCAAATATTTTATACAACCAGGATCGTACCCGTCAATTGATTATTAAGTGTGATGTATAATGCTTTCTTTGGTAAACGGATGGTTTTTTGCAACTAAAGGATACTTCGCCATCACCCTTCCAGCCACCAGCATTATTATTCCCAAAAATCCGATAGCTATTCCAAAATCGTATAAGTTCATAGCTACGCTTTCTGGATGTACACTTGCAAACACCATCTGGTGGAAATCCAGCCAGTGTCCGAATACAAGCAGCACAGATATCATGGTCATTGTTCCGTAATTTCTCTTAGTTCCACTGCGCATCAAAATTAGCAAAGGCGCCAGGAAGTTGATAATGAAAGAAAACCAGAATTCGAATGAATACACACCCTGTGTTCTATTAATGAAATAGACAGTTTCTTCAGGAATATTCGCGTACCAGATAAGCATATACTGCGAAAACCAGAGGTATGCCCAGAAAATGGAAAAGGCGAAAATGAACTTTCCAATATCATGAATATGTTCCCTGTTGGTATATTCCAGGTACCCATTATTTTTCATGAATACCACGAATAACAACATCAGGCTAAGTCCGCTCACCCATGTGCTCGCAAATGTATACCAGCTATACATAGTGGAATACCAGTGCGCATCAATACTCATCAGCCATAACCATGGAGTGGTTGACATTACTGTTAAAGCAAACCATACAATATAAAGTGCTGCAATAACCGTATTCCTCCATACATATCTTTTTCCTTCTTCAGTGGTCATGCGGCCCTTATCGCTCTCCAGTGAAACTTTTCTCATTTTATATCCGAGCAAACTCCACAAACCAATTGTCAGGATAGACCACACAGTGAAAAAGCCAGGATTTAAAAATCCCTGTTTCCCTTTCAGTATCGGATCTGCATTAACAGCTTCTTTATCTGTCCAGTGATAGATATGCGTCATATGATGCCCGCCAAATACTATCGCAAGCAGGATGAACAGGGTTATCAATCCAAGTACAGGTACAGCAGCAGCAAGTGCTTCCGGAACCCTTCTAAACGCCATTTGCCAGCCTCCGAAGGCCAATGTGGTTGCACAGACGAAGAACATGCTGGCATTTGTGGTCAGGAGGAAATAAATGCTGTTCTGCAGCAGGGTTGCCCAAAATCTAGTTTTTTCATGTTCGTTACCTGTGCCATAGATCAGAAAACCCACAATCAGCGCCAATATACCGATCCCGATAAAACCGAAAGACCAGTTTTTATAGCGCTTTGGCATCACAAAAAATTCTTTACTTGACATGCTCTATATTTTTCTTTTCCGAAACCTGGTTATATTTTATTAGCCTTTGCAGCCGTGCTGTCTTTTGAACCTGCCGCAGTTGAATCTTTACCTGCTGCAGCACCTCCGCCATTTCCTCCGGCCTGTTTTGATTTAATAAAGTGAATGATCATCCAGCGCTGAGTAGTGCTCAGCTGCGGTCCGTATGCACCCATAGCACCTTTGCCATATGTAATGGAATAAAACATCTGACCCTCGGGCATTGTGGTTACAACCGGATCACTGGTCAGATTTCTTGGCGCCGCTGCAAATGGTCCATTACCTCCATTATATAATGGTCCGTTGCCATCCAGCTTTTGACCATGGCAGATGCCGCAATTGACGAGATACAATCTTTCCGCCTCTGTCATCTGTGCCTTATTTAATGCAGGCAGCGGATTCTGGACCGACCTCGACTGAACATAATTCACAGAATCTCCGACCTTATCTTTTGGTATCGCAAAAGGAATTAACTCACCTCTCTTGATCGTTCCGGGAACCGGAAGCCTTGTATAATTTATTCCCTGGTGAAGAAGGGTATCAATTGATGAATAAGTTTCAAACGCCCTGCTGGGTCCCATATCAGGCATGTAGATTCTCTTTGGATTTCTATTGTCAGAACAGCCCAGAGCAACTATTCCAAGTACAAAGACTGATATGATCGATAATTTTTTCATCCCTAATTATTCCATTTTATGAATATCCGGGTGGCCTTCCGGCTCATCCGCTATCTTGAATTTTAATGTCTCACCGTTACCAGCTTCTGCTCCTTGTCGTACCTGCCCAGCCACCATCCTGTTTCAGCATGCTGAACATTGATTTCAGTTGCGCCGATGCTGTTCAGAAAATCTGATACCTCATTTTCATTGTTTCTCGCAGAGCAATCAATCACCATCACAAATTTGTCGTCAGTAGACCTTAAATGAAAATGGTGTTTTTTTACAAAAGGTGCCATCTGGCAGAGGTAACAGAAAGTGATCACCATACCTACCGCTGAGAACAATACAGTTGTTTCGAACATGATCGGAATCCAGGCCGGCAATGCAAAATGAGGTTTACCGCCAATGTCAAGCGGCCAGTCACTGGTAAAAATCCAGGTCATGAAACTGAAAGCAAGTGTTGTACCTGATATCGCATAGATGAATCCCGCCGTATGGATACTGGTATCACGAAGACCCATTTCCCTGTCAAGTCCATGAATCGGGAATGGAGTATACACTTCATGCAGCTTAAATCCGGATTTTCTCACCCGTTTTACCGCATTGAACAATGCACCTTCTTCTTCGAAAACACCAACAACAAATTTTTTTATAGCCATTTCAACGCAATTGATAATTCAAAAAGTTATTCTTTAATGATGTTCTGCATGTGTTTCGGCAAACATCACATCAGCTTCTTTCACTTCTACATATTCCATTTTCTCTTTAAATGATTCACCCGATTTCTTCAGAATATGTTTGATTTCCGCGATAGCAATTACCGGGAAGAATTTAGAGAACAGGAAGTAGCAGGTGAAAAATAAACCGAATGTACCCAGGTAAAATCCTATCTCAAAAATAGTGGGCGTATAGTATGTACTCCAGCTGCTGGGCAGGTAATCGCGGTACAACGATGTAACGATGATTACAAAACGTTCGAACCACATGCCTATATTCACAATAACCGACATAAAGAAGGTCACCGCAACATTTCTTCTCAATTTCCTGAACCAGAAAATCTGTGGTGATAATACGTTACAGCTCATCATCAGCCAGTAACTCCAGCCGTAAGGACTGAAAGGATTTGCACGGTTCTGCATGAATGCCCATCCTTCATATTCATTCTGGCCATACCACGCTACAAACAATTCTGTGAGGTACGCGATACCTACAATGGAACCTGTGAGCACTATTACCTTGTTCATTACTTCTATATGCTCAATGGTAATATATTCCTGGAGGTTCAAAACCTTCCTGGTTACCAACAACAATGTTTGCACCATCGCAAAGCCTGAAAAGATCGCTCCAGCAACGAAGTAGGGAGGGAAGATGGTTGTATGCCATCCTGGTATTACAGAAGTGGCGAAGTCGAAAGACACCACAGTGTGAACCGACAATACAAGAGGTGTACTCAATCCCGCAAGTACCAGGGATAAGCTTTCATGGCGCTGCCAGTGCTTTGTTGAACCTGTCCAGCCAAAGGATAATAATCCATACATGAACTTTCTCCATTTGAGTTTCGCCCTGTCGCGAACTGTTGCGAGGTCAGGAAGCAAACCCGTGTACCAGAAGAGCAAGGATACTGTGAAATATGTTGAGATCGCGAACACATCCCATAACAGGGGAGAGTTGAAGTTAACCCAGAGTGGACCGCGGGTATTGGGATAAGGGAGTACAAAGAAAGCCATCCACACTCTTCCCATATGCCAAATCGGAAATTGACCGGCGCACATTACGGCGAAGATCGTCATCGCTTCTGCTGCACGGTTTACACCGGTTCTCCATCCCTGCCTGAATAACAGAAGGATCGCTGAGATCAAGGTGCCGGCGTGACCTATACCCACCCACCAAACGAAGTTTGTGATATCCCAGCCCCATCCAATGGTTTTGTTAAGGTTCCATTGGCCTACCCCGTATACCACTTCACGGTAAACGGAATAGCCACCGAAGCAAAGCAGACCAACTGAAATAAGAAAGCCTACCCACCAGAGTGTACTTGGCCGCGCTTCGATAGGACGTACTATGTCCTCAGTTACCTGGTGATAGTCTTTTTCGCCTTCTACCAGTGGTGGTCTTACCTGGGATTCGTATTTAAATGATGCCATAAATTAATCTTTGTTCGTACCTCGTATATCGGACTTTACTTCAATTATTTATTAATGACTTTCGGTTTCATGTGCTGCAGGCGCTGTTGCTTCTGCTTCATTTTCCTTATGATCGCCAGCTGTTGGTGAATTACGCACTTTAGCCAGGTAGCTCACATTAGGCAACGTATGAATCTGTTCAAGTGCATAGTATAACCTGTTTCGTCCTTCTGCACGTACCTTATTCACCATGCTTTCCCTGTTGTGCAAGTTTCCAAATACGATTGCATCTGCTGGGCATGCCTGTGCACAGGCTACACTTGAATCACTCTCTGCCAGCGGCCTGTTCTCTCTTTTTGCTTTGAGTTTTCCTTCCTGCTGACGCTGGATACAGAAGGTGCATTTCTCCATCACACCGCGGCTGCGTACAGTAACATCAGGATTAAGTACCATCCTGGTCAGGTCTTCATTCATCATGAATACTGCTTCATTCAATGCACCTACGCCATCTTTACGCTGGTTATCGGGGAAGCTGTCTGCTTTCGTATAGTCAGCCCAGTTGAAACGTCTTACTTTATAAGGACAGTTGTTTGCACAATATCTTGTTCCGATACAACGGTTATAGATCATCTGGTTGATTCCTTCACTGCTATGGCTCGTTGCTGCTACAGGGCAGACGTTTTCGCAGGGCGCATTGTCGCAATGCTGGCAAAGCATGGGCTGGAAAACGGTTTGAATGGAATCGGGGTCATTCAGGTTACCGGTATAATACCTGTCGATCCTGAGCCAGTGCATGTCATGAAATCTCAGTACTTCATTCTTACCTACAACCGGCACATTGTTTTCGGCATTGCAGGCTACCACGCAAGCTCCGCAACCAAAACAGGCATTCATATCTATTGACATGCCCCATTTAGCACCCGGTCGGTCGTAAACGCCATATAAGGTTCCCTGGGCTGCGAAATTGTCAAGGCCACCCCACACTTCCAGTTCTTTTGCCCTTTCGTCCAGGATCGCTTCAGGATGCTTTTTGAAATCATCATAAGTAATTTCCTGGATTACATTATGCCTTCCTTCGTATGAATTGTGAGTCTGGTTCTGTGCAATTTTATAGGTTCCTTCCACTTTGCTTACAGTTGCAGCTGGAACTGTTCTGTCGACAGTTGTTCCATTATAAGTAGCGAAAGAGAATACATTTTTTCCGGCTCCAACTGCAGCCCGTCCGATCTTTTTTGCTGTATCAGCTTCTGAAGCACTGGATCTACCATAACCTAAAGGAATTGCGATTGTTTCATCATTCATTCCAGGAGTAATCAGTGCGGGAAGTACCACTTCTTTGTTACCAGCTTTTACACTGATGAGCGGTTTTGCAGGATGAACTTCGTATTCGTCAGCCTGGCGGGCATCAGATATGTCGATTCCCAAAACTTCCTTTCCGAATTTGGTCGATACCAGTACATAGTTGTCCCATGTGGCCTTCGTTATCGGATCAGGTAATTCCTGCAGCCATGGATTATTAGCCTGGCGGCCATCTCCCATTGCAATATTTTCATAAAGCACAAGTTCGGTATTTCCCGCTTTTGGAGCTGCGGCTAACGTAGTTGTAGCAGCCGCTACGCCACCCGAATTAAATGCTGCACCTGATATGGCTGCTTCAGTACCGGCAATTATACCATCCTGAAGTGCTTTATTATATCCTTCCATGCCTCCGGTCTTAGAAGTCCAGAAGTTGCGGAAGTAATTTTCATAATTAGTCGTGTTGCCCGACCATTTCAGCAGTGTTTCCTGGAACTGCCTGGTTGTAAATAAGGGAGAAATGGTTGGCTGTAAAAGGCTCACATTGCCGCTATGTGGTTCGGCATCGCCCCAGCTTTCGAGGTAATGATGTACAGGTGCAATGAATTTGCACAGCTCTGCTGTTTCATCAAGTTTATAGCTGGCCGCAACAGATGTTTTTACTTTTTTAAGGGCATCTGCAAAACGCTTAGAATCGAAATAATTATAAACCGGGTTAACATCATTAATAATGATTGCACCCACTCTTCCGGCTTCCATATCACTTACCAGAGCAGCAAATTCACTGTCGAGCCCTTGTTTGGTTTGCAGTGTTGTGCTCCAATCTATGGTTTTGCCGTTTGCACCTATTGCTTCATTGATTGCATTAACAATGGTCTGAACATTCGGGTTATTACTTCCACTTACTACAATCGCAGCACCACCTGCGGCTTTCAGATCAGCGGCAGCTTTTTCCAATCCGGCTTTCAGTTTGGGATTTGATATACCGGTTGCTGATCCGCCGTTTATTGCATTCAGCAGGCCAACTGCAACTGCTGCGGCTTCAGAAGGTTTATGGGTATACCGCATGTCGGCATTGGCGCCGGTCATACTCAGCATGCTTTCGAACTGGTAATGCTTGCTCAGCTCGGGCTGTTCAATATTTAATTTTCTCCTGGTAACATACCGGCGTTGAAAAGTGATTGGATCGAGCCAGGTGCCGAGAAAATCTGCACCAAGACTTACCACAACTTTTGCATTGTCGAAACGGTAAGAAGGTATTGCTCTTTTACCGTACGAAGATTCGTTGGCCAACAGTATGCCACTATAAGAGATAGCATCATATTGTACATGCTTCGTTCCAGGATATTTGGCTATGAATTCGTTGATGATCTGTTTTGAAGTGGGAGAGGTGACAGTACCCGTTAAGAGTACGATCTGTCCTGCGGAACCAAGTGCCTGCGCAACTTGTGTATCGAGTTGCTGCCAGGAAACGGAAGATCCGTTTGCCATCGGAAACTTTTGTCTTGATGTATCATAAAGGTCAAGTACAGAAGCCTGCACCCTTGCTGAAGTTCCTCCTTTTGTTTGCGGGGCTATAGTGTTTCCTTCAATTTTAATAGGGCGGCCATCTCTCACTTTTGCAACTACCGGTACTGATTCGCCTTCAGAAACAAAAGTGGTAGCGTAATAGTCAGCAGTTCCAGGTAAAAGATTTTCAGGTTTATTTACGTAAGGAATAGCTTTTCTTACAGGTGTTTCGCAACTTGCTGCCAAAGCAGCCGCAGCCGTGCTGAATCCCAGGTATTTTAAAAAATCCCTTCTGGTTGAGCCTGAGCTTTCCAGGTCGCGTTCTTCATCAGCATTTACCTGGGGAAGGTCTTCCCTGAATTCGTTCGCCGATAGTTTGCTGTGCTGCTCACTTTCATTGAATTCTGAAAAACTTTGCCAATATTTTTTGTTCGCCATATTTTATTTTTTGCCACAAAACCCCTGAGGAGTTAGAAACTTGATTAGCAGTTTTTGTAAAAGATCTTTTGCGGATACGGTTCTTTTCTCGAGAAATGGGATTAATAATGGCATTTCTGACATTCAATTCCACCAATATCACTTACCATTACACTGTCTCTTTTTCCACTCTTAATTTCATCATGAAATTTTTCATAAATGCTGTAAAACTGATTTCCCTTGGTGCCTGACGAATCAATAAAATTCACCTTTGTAGTTCGGTGACAGTTTACACACCAGCTCATGCTCAATTCGGCAAACTGTTGAACTTCATCCATATTCTGAATCTCTCCATGACAGGTCTGGCACTGGATCTGTCCTGCTACGGTATGTTGTGAGTGATTGAAATATACGTGGTCGGGTAAACTGTGAATCCTTACCCATTCAATTGGCTTGCCTTCACCTGTATAGGTTTTAGTGGAAGGATCCCAGCCCGCATGTTCATAAATTTTCTGAATCTCTTCGGTACCGTCAACCTTTTTTCCGTCAGGACGGACCAGCTGCTCACCCGTATATTCACTGATGGTCGCATGGCAATTCATACAATAATTAACTGATGGAATATTTGCCTGTTTGCCCTCAAAGGCACCACCATGGCAATACAAACAGTTGATCTGATTTTTTCCAACGTGTACTTTGTGGGAATAGAATATAGGCTGCTGCGGTTCATAGCCTTTGTTTCTGCCTAAACTGATAGCCCCTTTCACTACGTAAAAACCACCAATGATAAAGAGAACTACAGTTATAATGGTGATGTAACTTTTATTCCTGTAAAATGGAATCGGTTCAAATGCGGGTATATTTTCCTTGTCGTCTGCGAGTTTCCTGAGGTTACTGTTTACCTGCAGCATTACAAGGGCAATGACTGCCATGATAAGCGTGAGAATTCCATATAATATGGAGTTGTCGCTTTCGCTGATTTTGGTTTCACTGCCTGCAGCTCCGGGCGCTCCGGCTGCGGGGGCTGCCGCTGCAGTAGCTGCAGTTTTATTAATGTGTTCAATTACGGCATCGATCTCTTTTTCAGTAAGTGAAGGGAAGCCGGTCATCTGAACACCACCAAACCTTTGTTTAAGCTCCTTAGTGTATTCATTACCCTGCATGTACTTGGCTGGATTATGAATCCAGGCGTACAATTCCTTTCTGTCTCCCCATGGACCGCGTGATTCAACCCCAGCGAGTTTCGGACCGGTAAGATCTTTAGTTACCGAATGGCAGGCCGCACAATTACTCTGGAATATTTGTGCCCCGTTCTGCGCTTGTAATCTGGTTAAAGATGACAATAATATTATGAGAAAAAGCGGGAGTAGAGTCTTAACACCTCTTCGTTGGTCAATCATATCAGTTGAATCTGATTCAATTATGTGGAAAAATCTCCTGTAATTGGCTGCAAAAATAAGATAGGATTTTAACATTATATCAACATGTCTAAAAATTTTTTAAGCCAATACTGGCTTGGGTTTCAAGGAATTCAATGAAATTTTGCCAGTACCGTTTGATCAATTTGTCATGTAATTGTCAGCAACAAAACAATAGATATTTCGCTTAGTTTTGACAATGACCAGGATCGCGATTTTTGCTTCAGGCGCAGGATCTAATGCAGAAAAAATTATTGAATATTTCCGTCATCACGAAACCATAGCTGTTGCCCTTATCGTCTGTAATAAGCCAGGGGCGGGGGTTCTGGCGATCGCAGAACGGGAAAAAATACCGGTCCTGCTTATCGAAAAAGAAAGATTTTTTCACGGCGATGCCTATCTGCCCGACATTCTGGATGAAGGGATAGACTTCATCGTTCTGGCCGGATTTTTATGGAAAGTTCCGGCTGCTATCCTCTCTGCCTTTGAACATTCAATTGTAAACATTCACCCTGCTCTTTTACCGAATTATGGGGGGAAAGGAATGTATGGTGCCAAAGTGCATGAATCAGTTCTGAAAGCGGGCGACCCCGAAAGCGGCATCACTATTCATTTTGTGGATGAACATTATGATAACGGCGATATAATTTTTCAGCAACGGGTTGAAGTGTCTCCGGATGATACCCCGGAATCACTGGCTCAAAAAATCCATGAACTCGAACACCAGCACTTTCCGCGGGTTATTGAACAGATTGTGCGTCTAAAACAATATCATTAGCTATTGAACATGCCCCGGAAATTATTCAGATATTTCCTGAATACAGTATTACTGCTGGTCATCACTTCCAGTTTGTGCGGACAGGTAAGGGTTTCGGGCAGGGTATATGATATCTCCAAGTATCGGCCACTCGAAGCGGTTAGCGTTCTCACCAGTTCCGGTTCAGGTACCATTACCGATTCACTGGGCAGATTTTCAATTATACTGAGAGATAACGATTCGATCTGGTTCTCCTATCTTAACCGGCCTACTCCCAAATACCCGGTGAAAACCATTCCGGATGTCAGGAATTTTGAAATTTCATTGCATGTGAGTTCAACCGAACTGAAAACGGTTAAAGTTACTCCACCAAATTACCGGCTCGATTCCATACAAAACAGGCTTGACTATGCCAAAGCGTTCAATTTCCATAAACCAGGTATCAGCAGTTCATTTAATGTGGGCCCTGCCGGTGGTGTGGGCCTCGACCTCGATGAATTTATTTCAATATTCCAATTCCGCAGAAATAAAAGGATGCTGGCATTCCGCAATCAATTATTGAAAGATGAAGAAGACCGCTATATAGATCATCGGTTCAACCGTGCATTGATCATCAAACTTACCCAGCTTCGGGGGGAGGCACTGGATACATTTATCAAAAATTACAGGCCCCCGATCGAATTTGTTGAAACCAGCACCGATTACGAATTGCAGGATTATATTAAAAAATGCTTCAGCCATTTTCAACGGTACCGGAATATGATGAACCAGTTGAAAAGCCCGTAATATTGTCCTTATATATTATCTTTCTTGGCAAATTATCCAGACGTATGAGAAGATTTTTTAGCGTGGCTTTGTTACTAACCTCCTGTTATGTACCCGCCTTCACACAGGTTCTTACTGAAGTCAGTCCTGAAACACAAAAATTTTCCCGCGACAGATTATACCGGATCGATCACATGGTTAAAGGATATATCGACAGCCGGAAGATGATCGGCGCTGCCGCATTCATAGCGCGAAATGGAAAAATAGTTTACTACCGTTCATTTGGTTGGGATGACCGTGAAAATAAAAAACCATTGAAGCGAAACGCGATTTTCAGGATTGCATCACAAACAAAAGCCATAACAAGTGTGGCAATAATGATGTTATACGAAGAAGGAAAATTTCTGCTCGACGATCCTGTTTCAAAATATATCCATTCATTTAAAAATCCCCAGGTACTTGATAAATTCAATCCAAAGGATACCACATACACAACAGTTCCCGCAAGAAGAGAAGTGACGATTCGTGATCTCCTGAATCACACTTCCGGAATTGGTTATGCTCAGATCGGTTCTGATGAATTTATTTCTATCTATGCCAAAAACAATATCCGTTCTTTTTTTGGACAGGGCTCCACTTCACTCGCTGAAGACGTACAGAAACTGGGGTCTTTACCCCTGCTCCATAATCCCGGAGAAAAATTCAGCTATGGCCTGAATACAGATGTACTCGGGTATCTTGTTGAAGTGATATCCGGTATGACGCTGAACGATTTTTTCAGAACACGCATTTTTGAACCCCTTGGAATGCGCGACACTTATTTTTATCTTCCCCCTGCAAAACAGAACCGGTTAGTAACTACCTACTATGCCGACTCTACAGGATTGTTGCAAAAACTGCCACATGATTTTTATACCCACGGAGCCCTGAATATTGATTACCCCAAAACTAACGGTACCTATTATTCGGGAGGAGCCGGCCTTTCATCTACTATCCTCGACTATGCTATTTTTTTACAGATGCTGCTCAATGGTGGAATTTATAATGGACAAAGATTGCTGTCTCCACATACCATCCGTATGATGACGATGAATCAGCTTGGCGACATCTCTCTCGATGATAATAAATTCGGGCTGGGATTTGAAGTGGTCACTGAAAAAGGAAGTGCGAAAACACCAGTGCCTAAAGATACTTACAGATGGGGAGGCATTTATTCCACCAAATATTGGGTTGATCCAAAAAACAAACTTGTCGGCCTTTTTTTCAAGCAGGTTTGGGATGACCCTACAGAAGAATCATCTGAAAAATTTGAAGTGATGACTTATGGAGCACTGATGGAATAGTTCAGTATTCCATTAATCGTTGAACATATTCATCAAGCCTTCCTTTAGCGAGAAAGTTATTTTCGAGCTCTATGCTGAATGGAACAGGCGTATCAAGAGATGCGCATCTCATAACAGGAGCATCGAGGTGATCAAAGCAGTGTTCTGCGATCCATGCGGCGATCTCTCCACCCAGGCCGCCAATCAATGTATCTTCATGAAGAACCAGCACTTTACCGGTCCGGTTTACTGATTCTCTTATTGCTTCATAATCTAATGGAAGCAGGGTTCTTAAATCTAATATATCAAATGAAATGTCACCATGGCTGAGTGCGTAATCTAATGCCCAGTGAACACCACTACCGTAGGTAATGATCGAGATATCTTCCCCCTCTTCCACCACGTTAGCTTTGCCTATTGGTGTTTCATAATATTCTGCCGGAACTTCTTCGGTAATGCTTCTGTACAGGGCCTTATGCTCAAAAAACATTACCGGGTTAGGATCGTTCACCGCAGCGATCAATAATCCTTTTGCATCCTTTGGTGTAGATGGATAGACAACTTTCAAACCGGGAACATGTGTGAACCAGGCTTCATTACTTTGCGAATGAAATGGTCCGGCGCCTACACCGGCGCCAGCAGGCATACGGATCACCACATCGGCATTTTGTCCCCAGCGGTAATGAATTTTCGCAAGGTTATTTACGATCTGGTTAAATCCCGAACTCACGAAGTCTGCAAACTGCATCTCCACAACGGATTTGAAATTTTCCAGGCTTAGTCCCAGGGCTGTGCCAATGATTCCGCTTTCACACAATGGCGTATTCCTTATCCTCTCCTTTCCAAACTCATCAACAAATCCTTCTGTAATTTTAAAAGCCCCTCCATATTCGGCAATATCCTGTCCCATCAACACCAGGTTGGGATGTGCGTAGAGTGACTGCTGCAGGCCTTCCTTCACAGCATCAATAAATCGAAGAGGAGATGAAGATTGGCGTATTGTTTTTATTCCTTCGCTATTTTCCCAAACCGGTGAGGCGTAGATGTCATTTAATTCTTCTTCATCATCACCGTTTGGTTCCTGGCCCGAAAATCCATCCTGCAATTCATCCTCAATATATTTTTTCAGATGATCATTGATTTCATTTTTTAAATCTTCCGAAAGTATTTCAGCCGTTTCAAGAAATTCTTCAAAACGGTGTACCGGATCCTTACCTTCCCAGATGTCAAATAAATATTTGGGAATGTATTTTGTTCCGCTGGCTTCTTCATGACCGCGCATTCGGAATGTTGAACATTCTACCAGGTATGGTCTCTGCTTGTTGATACAATATTCCCGGATACCTTTAACCGTATCATATACCGAAAGAAGATTATTTCCATCAATCTTTACACCTTCCATTCCATAACCCTGCGCTTTGTTTACAAGGCTGCCGCAACGGTATTGTTCATCCGAAGGAGTACTAAGTGCATATCCATTATTTTCAATGACGAAGATCACCGGAAGATCCCAGACCGAAGCGATATTCAGCGCTTCATGAAAATCACCTTCACTAGTACCTCCTTCTCCGGTAAAAACAACCGAAACTTTATTTTCACTTCTTAATTTATGGGCGAGGGCGATGCCATCAGCGATGGCGAGCTGCGGTCCCAGATGGGAGATCATGCCACAGATATGATGTTCCCTGCTTCCGAAATGAAAGCTTCTTTCCCTTCCTTTACTGTAACCATCTCTGTAGCCAAGCCATTGCTTAACAAGTTTTGCCAACGGCATCTGGCGATTGGTAAATACGCCCAGGTTGCGGTGCAGTGGTAGAATCCATTCATCATTTTCTAATGCAAGCGTAACGCCCGTGGAGATAGCCTCCTGACCAATGCCACTGAACCACTTGCTGATCTTTCCCTGGCGGAGAAGCAGCAGCATTTTTTCCTCGATAAGCCTGGGCAATAAAATAGACTTGTAAAAATGAAGAAGTTGCTCGTCAGACAAATCCTTGCGGTCAAAATGCATAACACTACGTGATTCTTATTGCTGAATTTATATCACAACCAGTTCATAAAACTCATCAGGCACGAGATATTTCTTTGCCAGCTCCTGCAACTCTTCAGCAGAAATTGTTTTTATAGTTTCAATAGCACTATAAAAATATTTTTCATCAAGATCATTCAATATTAAGTTTTTCCATCTTCCCAAAACCTGGAACGGACCATCCAGTTCGCCGAGTATTGTACCAATCATGAAATTCCGGGTCATTTTCAATTCTTCATCATCTATCAACTCCTCCCGAAGCTCTTTCATCTCCTCATAAATTTCATTAACGGTAGCTACACTCACGTCCCTTCCAGCTTCAGTGCTGATCAGCCATCCGCTCTGGTGTATATGATTCATCAGGTAACTGTAAATCCCATAAGTATAGCCTTTGTCTTCCCTGATATTACCCATCAGGCGTGATCCAAAAAATCCGCCATAGATGTTATTCAACACCATCACCTTCTGGAAATCGGGATGATGCCTGTTGGGAAAGTGACGCGCGATGCGTATGGCTGCCTGTACCCCCTGCTGATCATTGATCAGCAAATGTTTTTTCTGGGTTGATGGATCAAGCTTGTAAACAATATTTTTATCAGCGCCTTTATGATTCTTCAAAGGCAATCTGCCGAATTCTTTTTCCAGCAGTTCTAATATCCCAACCGGAAGTTTTCCGGCAACAAAAATTACGCAATGGCCATTGCGGTAATATTTATCATAGAATTCCACGAGGTCTTCACGTTGCAATGCAGTATAGTCAACAAAATTGCTGTATTTACCATACGGATGTTCTTCGCCGAACATATATGCATCTATCAGCCTCGAAGCAACGAACTCACATTTCTGCAGGTTAACCTCTAATTTCTGTTTTGAATTCTGTTTATATATTTCAAGTTCCTTTTCAGGAAAAATGCTTTCTGAAATTATTTCACTTACCACTGGTATCAGTTCGCCTATGTGTTTGTTCAGGCAATGAAGTACCATTTCGGAAGTTTCATTATAGCAATGCCTGCTCAGATAGGAGCCATAAAATTCAAAATGTTCATTCAGCTCAAAGGCAGATAACCGTTTGGTGCCGTTTTTTAAAAGATGATTGGTAGCGGCAGCGACGATTTTTTTGTTTTCATAACAATTGCCCGCATTGAAAACCCAATTGATCATCATGGTATCTTCAGTACCCATGTTCATCATGTACACTTCCACCCCATTCGACAATCGATGCAGTTGGGCGGGAGGGAGTTTTATGTCAAATTCCACAGGATCTTTAATCACTGGTGGATATGTTCTCTCCAATTTTCCCCGTCTGCTTTCTTCAGTTTTTATCATCAGTTTTCGCTATAATAGTAAAGTGTATTGGAATTGTTTTTGTCAAATATTTTTTTGCTGTATTCAAGTATATCTTCGGAGGTGACAGAAAAATATTTTTCACGGTCGCTATTAAAAAGTGCAGCATCGCCTAGCAATTCATAAAATGCCAGGTTGTTAGCCCTCGTCATAACACTCATATCTTCAAAAGCGATGGCCGATTCTGTTTTGTTTTTGATTTTAGCCAGTTCCTTCGCTGAGATTTCTTTCCTCATCAGGTTCTGCAGTTCTTCATCAATTGCTTTTTCGGCCTCTTTCATTTCCACTCCTTTCACCAGCTTACCCTCAATAGCCAGCAGGCCCTTGTCAATGGTTCCGAACTGATAGCATTCGATATTGCTGAATAATTGTTTTTCTTTCACCAGTTTCTGGAACAATCTCGAAGAACTTCCTCCTCCCAGCACTTCAGTGATCAGGTCAGCAACATAGTATCCGTGATCCAGTCTTTTGTCCATATGCCAGCACTTATACAAAGCGTCGAGCGGTACGTTTGCTTTTACTTCAAGCTTACGGGGTGCATCCTGCACAGGTTCAGCCTGAATATCCCTTACATATTTTTCACCGGCAGGTATGTCGCCGAACCATTTTTCAACAATAGTCTTAACAGCATCAGTCTTCACATTTCCTGCAATCACCAAAATGGCATTTACAGGTGTATAGTGTTTGGCAAAAAATTCCTGCACATCTTTAAGCTGTGCATTTTCGATATGACTCAGTTCTTTTCCGATAGTCATCCATCGGTAGGGATGAACCTTATATGCCATTTCCCTCAGTTTGAACCAGGCATCGCCATAAGGCTTATTTATGTAGTGTTCCTTAAATTCTTCTGATACTACTTTCCGTTGTACATCCAGGCTCTTTTCACTGAAAGCCAGCGACAGCATCCTGTCGCTTTCAAGCCAAAGTGCTGTTTCAAGATTTTCAGCTGGCAACTGGATATAGTAATTGGTGACGTCGTTGCTGGTATAGGCATTGTTTTCACCTCCAGCCATATTCAATGGCGTTTCAAAATCCGCGATATTGATACTTCCCCCGAACATCAGGTGCTCAAACAAATGAGCAAAGCCTGTTTTTGCTGGATCCTCATCTCTTGCCCCCACATCATACATCACGTTCACAACAGCCATTGGTGTTGAAGCATCTTCATGAACAATTACCTTCAGGCCATTCGAAAGTGTAAACCGGTTAAATTGTAGCATAAGGGCTGCAAATTACCATAATTTATTTCATCAGATTCAACACTCTCATGTTGAGCATTATTGGCTCTCCGGCCCTGTAAACCAATATCTTCACGCGATCGCCGGGATTTTGCATCAGGTTTTTGTATGTCTGGATATTCTGCGTAAAATTATTTTTAACAGACATGATAATATCACCTTCTTTAAAACCAGCTTTTTCTGCAGGTGAGCCTTTCATAATATCGAGCACTTTGATCACTCCATCAACATAATACATTCCCAGGCCCGTGTAAGAATAATCAAACTGTTCCCTATAGTGCGAATTGGGCGTCATGTGGATGTCACGATGCTCATAATTGATGATCAGGTTGAATCTTCTTAAAAGGTCGTTGCCAACCAGTCCGCCCAGGTATGGATACGATGTGATATTATATTCATCATCAAAAATATAAGCTGGCACATTCCTGAATTTGTAGGGTCCTACTTTAACCATCTTAACCACTCCCTGTCTCATCAGCGCCTTTCCTCCAAGGCCCTCTGCCTGCGATACATGCCATTTGCTTTTTGGACGAAGCAAAAGACTATCTTCTATAAAATCTTCAGAAAGCAGTATGCACATCCCGGCACCCGTATCAAAGTAAAACCGGCCATCCACTTCCGTTTCATCTCTTACTGAGGCCGGCGTTACGGGGATATTCACAAGAATAGGTTTTAGCAGAAATCCTCCCCGCGGATATTTTACCCTGCCACGACTATGTACTGAAATATACATGCTGTCATAATTCACGTGTATGATATAGCGTGAAAGGAAACTGTAGCCAATGATTCCATCTATTTTTTCACCATAAACACTTGAAAGAATATCATAATTATTAATATGAAAATTAAGGCTGTCCACATCGAGTCCGGGCAGCTTTAAAGTATGGTTGTAGGCAAATTTCACTTTCCTGATACCTGCAATTCCCCTGATCGTGCGGTCGCTTTCGCGGGTAGGTATGCCTATGCGGACTGAAGTTGTAGAGTCGAGTGAAATACCGCCACTTCCGGTGTCGAGGATAAAGGTGAGCGAATCGGGGTACTCACTTACCTGGGCTCTCAGCGTAATAATGCCCCCTGTAAGCATCTTGAAGGGAAAACGGGTGATAAATAACGAAGGTGATGGAACAAATTCTTCCTGGGCTTCTACGGCAAAAACCGTTATTCCAAGGAGTAAGGACATTAAAAATTTTTGGAACATGCAAGCAGTTTGACCATCTTAAGTTAATTAATTTGAATGAGGTTATTACACCATACGTGTAATTATGCTTTATTACTTTTGTACCGAATACCAGTATAATGATACTTGAAGATCTATACCGTAAAGCACTTGATTTTGAGTTTTTAAACGAGGATGAAGGTGTTTTTTTATTTGAAAATGCACCGCTCACCAACCTGATGTACGTCGCTGATGAATTGAGGAAAAAGCAGGTTCCACACGGTAAGGTTACATGGATAATTGACCGGAATGTAAACACAACTAATGTTTGTATAGCCAACTGCAAATTCTGTAATTTTTACCGGATACCCGGTCATGCAGAAAGCTATATAACTGATATTGAAACTTATAAGAGAAAAATTGATGAGACCTTCCGCTACGGAGGAGAGCAATTATTGTTACAGGGTGGCCATCACCCCGATCTGGGACTTTCATTCTATACAACCCTTTTCCGTCAGCTTAAAGATCTCTATCCTGATCTTAAGCTGCATGCACTTGGACCTCCGGAAGTAGCCCATATTACGAAACTCGAAAAATCAACACATGCGGAGGTACTGCGCAAACTAAAGGAATCCGGCCTGGACTCTCTGCCAGGAGCAGGTGCTGAAATTCTGACCGACCGGGTGCGCCGGCTGATCTCGAAAGGTAAATGCGGATCACAGGAATGGCTTGATATTATGCACGAAGCGCATAAACAGGGACTTACCACCTCGGCTACCATGATGTTCGGCCATGTTGAAACTATTCGTGAGCGCTTTGAGCACCTGGTCAAAATCAGGGAGGTGCAGTCTAGAAAGCCGCCTGGAGCGAAAGGTTTCCTGGCATTCATTCCCTGGACTTTCCAGGATGTTGATACCCTGTTGTCAAAGATCCGTGGGGTACATAACCTAACCACACCCGAAGAATACATTCGAATGATCGCTATGAGCCGGATCATGCTGCCTAATGTCAAAAATATCCAGGCTTCATGGCTTACCGTGGGCAAACAAACCGCCCAGATATGCCTCCAGGCCGGGGCTAATGATTTTGGAAGCATTATGATTGAAGAGAATGTAGTCAGTGCAGCAGGAGCACCGCACCGGTTTACCTACAAAAGCATCCAGAAGGCTATCCGCGAAGCAGGCTTCGAACCCCAGTTGAGGAACCAGCAATATGAGTTCAGAAAAATCCCTGAATTGATTGAAGAACAGTTAATTGATTATTGATAATATTCTTCTTTACTAAGTGTTTCTCCTACAATTTAATGACCCGTTTAGAGTTATTAAAAGTGTAAATCCTGTTGACTAACCATGAACACCCCTATCCGGAAACTGATCCGTATCGCGATAGTCCTGATCTCGCTCATTGTTCTCTTCAATTTTTTCGGATATTACTTAATTCGTTCGAAATCGGAAGAAAATGAGAGGATGTCGGTTATGGTCAGCTTTGCCGCAAGGCAGCGGATGCTCACGCAAACAATCTTAAAAGATGGCTTGCTGTTGCTGTCTATTTCGGAGAATGAATCAATGAAGTCGGATATCAGGAATAACCTGAAAAACGATCTTGTTGAATTCAACAATAACAACAGGTTTCTTCGCGGGGAGATCAATTTCGCCAACATTTCGCACGCCCCCAATAGTTTTGAAATAAATACCATTCTGGCGAAACTCCAGACATCCGTTAAAACGCTCATCGGTGTTGGTTATGAAATAGTGCATTCGGATGCAAAAACACTTGCGGCAAACCGCGATCAATATACCCGCCAGCTTGTTTATAATGAAAGCAGGTTAACTCCGCTGATGGAAGAGCTGAACAAAACCTTTGTTTCAAGCATGAATGAAAGGGCAAAGGAAACTGCAGCCATCAATACCACCAAGCTTATTTCACTTGTTGTTGCATTGATTTTCCTGGGGCTGCTTGTTCTCGAACCTTTATTTAGGTCAAACAAGAGAAATCTTAAAGAGTTGCATGATGCCCGGAATAACTTATTAAAAGAACAGAAATATCTCGCCTCCATCCTAAGCACACAAACCAATTTTGTGATCAGGTTTGACAGGAAAGGCCGTTTCACATATGCGAACTCAGAATTTCTCAAGACTTTCGGATATGAAGCGAATGAACTGCTGAACGCATTTTTTTATCATTCACTTTCTCCGAAAGATGCCGAAAGATGTCAGCGGATTGCTGAAGAATGCTGGAAAAATCCGGGTGTAAGACAAAGAATACTTCTCAAAAAGCCAAATAATAATCATTCAGACCATTTATGGACCGAATGGGAATTGATCAGTTTGCAGGATGACCAGGGGCAGGTGTCGGAGATACAGGGAATCGGTATCAATGTAACAGAAAAAATACTTGCCGAACAATCACAGCGGGAGGCAGAGCAGGCATTGCTGGATAGTGAGAAAATGTTCAGGCTGATAGCAGAACATTCGGAAGATATAATTTCAGAACACAGGCCTGATGGAACAGTAACCTATATATCACCATCAGTTGAAAAAGTGCTTGGATTTGTAAAAGAAGATATGATTGGCCGTCAATTCCTCGATTTCGTTCATCCGGATGATATCAGCAATTTTTCGGTTAGAGAGAACCTCGAATCATTGAAAAATATGGATTCGTTGATTTTGTGTTACAGGATGCAGAATAAGGAAGAAGATTTCATATGGCTTGAAACCATTATGAAACCAATGAAGCAGAATGGCAATGTTATTAAAGTGATATGTACTTCAAGAAACGTTACTGAACGTAAAAAGGTTGAAGCGGAAAGAGAACAGCTGCTTGCTGAAATGAGACAATCCGAACAATTGCTACGTACCGTGATCAACTCAACCCCCGACTGGATTTATATCAAAGATCTTGGACACAGATACTTGCTGGTGAACCAGGCATTTGGCGACAGTATGCATCTTGCACCGCAGGAATTTGTTGGAAAAAATGACCTGGAGATTGGATTCCCTGAAGATTTTGTAAAGGGAGACCCGCTTAAAGGCATAAAGGGTTTCTGGTCCGACGACCGTGAGGTGATCAACACCGGTAAGGCAAAATTCATCATGGAAGAACCTTCCATCATTGATGGAAAACCCCAGGTGATGAGTACCGTAAAGGTACCATTGATAGATGCAGAAGGATTTGTATGGGGTGTTCTTGGATTTGTGCACAACATTACTGAACTGAAAAAAACCGAAGAAAGCCTTCGCAAAAAAGACCAGCTGTTGCAGGCAGTTGCTGAAGCAACCCACCAGCTTATCATCAACAATAATCTGGAGGACGCGATTGGTGAGGCTATCCAGTTACTGGGTATCAAAATGAATGTGAACATAGTAAGTGTTTATAAGAATTATGTTGACCCGGCAACCAAGAAAAGTTTTACCAACCAGCTCGTATGTTGGGATAGTGCGTCAGGCGAACTGATTTCCAATCATCCTGACTGGCAGAACCAGCCATTGATGGAAGATTCGGATATGGTACAAACCCTTCGCAGGGAAGACATTTTTTGCGGTAATACACGAGATTTTTCAGATGCCGATATCCAGAACCACCTGCTATCCTGGAACGTGAAATCAGTGTCGGCCATTCCCATTTTTACTTTGAACCAGTTCTGGGGATTCGTTTGTTTCAGCGATTGCGAAAATGAGCGGGAGTGGACAATTACTGAATTCTCCATTCTTCAGTCATTCGCTTCTACGCTGGCAGCAGCAATTGAGAGAAAACAGATGGAACAGGAATTGGTTCAGGCAAAAGACATTGCCGAAAAAGCCAGCAATACTAAGAGCGAATTCATGGCGAACATGAGCCATGAGTTGAGAACCCCGATGAACGGTATCATTGGATTTACCGACCTGGTGCTGACCACCGAACTGCAAAAATCACAACGCGACTACCTGAGTAACGTCAAGAAATCCGCGTATGGCTTGCTGGAAATCATAAACGATATTTTAGACTTTTCAAAAATTGAAGCAGGTAAATTATTTATTGATAATACTTCACTCCGACTGGATGAACTGGTTGAAGAAACAGTGGATATTTTGACAGTAAAGGCCTTTGAAAAGAACCTGGAAATGATCTGTCATATTGATCCCACTTTACCCTCCCAATTCAATGGTGACCCTGTCAGGATCAGGCAGGTGCTGGTGAATCTTTTAGGTAATGCCATTAAGTTTACCCAGCAGGGCGAAATCCTGGTATCTGTTATTCCAGCAGGTAAAATCTATAACAAGGCTGGCAAACAATTCCTCGATATTGAAATAGCAGTAAAAGATACCGGGATCGGCATCAGCAAAGAAAAGCTGGGAAAAATATTTGAAAGCTTTACACAGGCAGATAGCTCTACTACCCGCAAATTCGGAGGGACTGGTTTAGGCCTTACCATTTCGAGAAGTCTGGCTGAACTGATGAGTGGAAATCTAACCGTGAAAAGCGACCCCGGAAGAGGAAGTGCGTTCACGCTGCATATTCCATTGGAAGTAACAAATGCACAACCACAGATTTCTGCCGAATATCGTCCTCCATTGAGAAAAGTGCTGGTGATAGATGATAACGCTACCAACAGGAAGCTGATGGAAGAGATTCTTGGATATTTCAACATCGAATGTGAAGTTGCTTCTGGAGCTAAGGAAGCTTTCATGAAAATCGAGCGTATCGAAGCCAACAAAGAGCCGCTTGATCTTATCATCATGGATAATCATATGCCCGAGATGGATGGACTTACTCTTTCAAAAGAGATAAGGAAAAAGATCCCGGTGAACAATGGCGCACATATTCTTATGCTTTCATCCCTTGAAAAAAGCATTTACCAGCATGAGGCGGATGAAATTGGCATATATAAAATGATCACAAAGCCGGTAAAAATGTACGAGCTCTACAGTGTGCTTTGTTCGATGTTTGTGGCTACGAAACAGATGGAAAAACCAATGCCGGTAGCGCAGGGAATTAAGAAGATTGGCGACGCGAATACCATCATGGTGGTCGAAGATGACCCAATAAATATGATGCTGATCACTGAGCTGCTTACAAAAATGGGATTCTATGTGGTAAAGGCTGAAAATGGAAGGAAAGCCCTGGAAATTTTACCACAATGCGACCCTGCATTGATATTTATGGATGTGAACATGCCTGAAATGGATGGGTATACTACAACCAGATTGATCAGGCAAATGCCCGAACCCTGGTGCAGCCTGCCTATAATTGCACTGACTGCCGATGCAATGATAGGAGATAAAGAACGGTGTATTGAAGCCGGTATGAACGACTATGTATCCAAACCTTTTAAGATAGAAGAGATAGAAGAAGTATTGAAACGAAAAGTGTTGGTTGCCTGATAGCGGGGATTATCTTCTTTCCGGCCTTGCTGTCATCCTTTCAATAATTGAAGGCAGCAGTGAATCATATTTAGGCAATTGATCGGGAGTACATAATTTCCTAATGTCTTTAAAATGCCTGATCACCTGCAGATCCAGTTCTTTCTGCTGATTTCCGATCACATTAGCTTTGGCCTCAATAACCGAATCAGGTACAGTAGGATCATACATCTGGAAATAAAAATCTTCCTTGGTTTTTTTTATTTCATCTAACCGCGCTCTCATTTTATCCCAGAATATTTTTTTCCTGGGCTCAAAAACCGACATCTGTTGCTGGGAAAATCCAACCTGCTTCTTTAGCTTTTCAGTAAATCCCAATTTTTTTGGCTGACTGTCGAGTTGATGACTCATGCGGAAAAACAAAATAAGCATCACCAGGTTCGTGATCAGTAGGATGGCAATAATCGTTAGCAGAGTTTTATTTCTCTCAGGTTGATTCATTAAGGCTGGACATTTTCAATATCATAATAAGTCGGAGTTCTCAGGTCTTCAGCTGATGCCACTTCGGCCCGATCAGGTTCATGTTGGGCCGCCGACATCCCCTGCACCGCCACGAAAGCATTGAGAATCAGCACTAATGATAATGTTAATGCAGCAATTGATGGGCGGGTGACCAGCCTGCTCAACTTTTCCCATACATTCTTTTGTTCCCTGTTCATTCGTGCTTCTAAACGGGTGAAAAAGAATGGTTTAGGTGTTGCGCGCTCGATGTTGCCGACACTATCCAATACCTCATCTATATGCTTCTGTATGTCTGACATCTTACTCATAACAGTGTATTTGACGAGAAAGCTTTTAAAAACTTGTGTTATCCGTTATTTTGAAGATAATAGGTTTCTAGGGTTTTACGAAGATTTTTTCTTGCCCGGTGAAGAAGGGACTCCACCGAGGCGACTGTTAGATTCATTACTTCACTAATTTCCTGGTAACTCAGCCCTTCAATCCGGTTAAGGGTAAAAGCAATTTTCTGCTTGGAAGGAAGCTGATCGATCGCCTTAAATAATTCTTTTGATTTTTCCTTGTTATCAAGGCTTACACCTGGATGAACAAAATCGGGAGGGTCATGGATCAGTTCTTCGTTTGCTCCAAAAAGACTCTGAACGAATGCAAACCGTTTTTTCCGCTTTTTCTTTCTCAGATGGTCCATCGCTTTGGATACCGTAATACGATAAAGCCAGGTTGATAATTTGGATTCGCCTTTGAAAGTATTTATAGACTCATAAAGCTGAACAAAAACTTCCTGGGCAACATCTTCTGCGTCTTCCGGGTTCTGCACTATACCCAGGGCTGTATTATAAACCAATCCTTGCGAAGATTCCACAATTTCTTTAAAAGCGGAATCTTCGCCTCTTTTTAATCGTTCGATTAAATTCCATTCATTCAAGTCAGGCATTTTGCAGGTGGCGATATTACGAAAAAACGCTATTATAGCTGTACCAATCTGATCAGGACAAAATCATTTATCTTGCACTCCTTTTTTAAACATTTTACATGGAATACGGAAAAATAATTGCAGTTACCGGGCTGCCGGGATTGTTTGAATTGATTAACAGCAAGAACGACGGCGCCATCGTGAGGTCGTTGGAGGATAAAACAACCAAATTCATTTCTTCCCGCGTACATAATTTCTCCCATCTCGAAAGTATTGAAGTGTTCACTGTGAGAGATAACGTAAATCTTATTGATGTTTTCAGTGCGATGGATAAAGAGGGAGGCAAAATACCCGACGGAAAGGATGGAGGTGAATTGAAAAAATATTTCGAAAAAGTTTACCCCGACCTCGATTTCGAGAGAGTTTACACCAGTGATCTTAAGAAAATGGTGAAATGGTTTGAAATTCTAAAGGCCAATAATATTGAAATCAAACTCACACAGCAACCAGAACCTGAAGAGGAGCCAGCAGAAGTAAAAGAAGAAAAAGAAGCACCAAAAAAGACCCCCGTTAAAAAGAAAGAAGATACGAAACCGGCACCTGAAACAGCAGTAAGTAAAGCCAAAGCACCTGCAGCAGAAACTGCTGAAGAAAAAACTAAAAAAGCAGCCGCACCTAAAAAGAAAGCGGAACCAAAAGCTGAAGCGAAGGCAACTGCTTCAAAATCTTCAAAAGAATCAAAGGCGGCCAGTGCTCCGGCGAAAAAAGCACCCCCCAAGAAAAAATAAACTCCTGCCGGTAAGATTAAATCAACATTACCATGACAGCAGATATAAAGAAATTGCCCAGGCACTTTTTGCCTGAAGATTTTAGCGTTACTACCTGGGATAAACTGGAGCCTTATTTTAAGGATCTCCTCGACAGGCCATTGAATACAGCTGCGGATTTAGAAAAATGGCTGAAAGACATGAGCGAAGTTGAAGCTGTTGTTAGCGAAGATGCTTGCTGGCGCCAGATCAATATGACCTGCGACACGGAAAACAAGGCACTCGAAGAAGCTTTCACCTACTTCTGCATGCACATTCAGCCGCATATACAGCCATATGCCGATAAATTAAACAAGAAACTGATCGAAAGCCCGCTCGTGAAAGAGCTGGACGAAAAAAAATACTTTACCTACCTGCGAAATGTAAGGAAGAGCATTGAAATCTTCAGGGAAGAAAATATTCCCATCCAGGCAGAGATGAGTGTGTTGCAACAGCAGTTTGGGGTCATATCCGGTAAAATGACAGTCACCGTTAACGGTCAGGAATTCACTTTACAGCAAGCTGCAAAATTCCTCGAAGACAAGGACAGAAAATTAAGGGAAGAAGTTTACCGGAAGATAAACGAAAGAAGAATACAGGATAAAAATGAACTGAATAACCTGTTTAATACTTTAATCTCTAAAAGAGACCAGATTGGCAGGAATGCTGGATTTGCAAATTTCCGGGATTATAAATTCAAAGAACTGGGACGTTTCGATTATACGAAAGAAGATTGCTACCAGTTTCATGAAGCCGTGAGGAAACATGTGCTTCCTCTCGTTGACCGGATCTATGCGAACAAAAAAAGGAAACTGGGACTTGATAAGCTGAGGCCCTGGGACCTGGAAGCTGAGCCAGCAGGCATTGAACCGCTTCGTCCATTCCATAACGGTGAAGACCTGCTCAAAAAAACAATTTCCTGCTTTAATGACCTCCATCCCTTTTTCGCCGATTGCCTGAAAAGGATGGATAAAATGAAAAGACTTGACCTTGACAGCCGTAAAGGAAAAGCACCAGGCGGATATAATTGCCCGCTGGCAGAAACCGGTGCACCTTTCATTTTTATGAATGCTGCAGGCCAAACCAGTGATGTAACTACAATGGTACATGAAGGAGGTCATGCGGTTCACTCATTCCTCGCACACCCACTGGAACTCAGTGCATTCAAGGATTATCCAATGGAGATTGCTGAAGTGGCTAGCATGGCGATGGAATTGTTCAGCATGGATCATTGGGAGTATTTTTTCAGCGACAAAAAAGATTTGTCCAGGGCAAAATTAAAAGAACTTGAAAAAGTGATTACCATTTTCCCATGGATTGCGACTATAGATAAGTTCCAGCACTGGATATATGAAAATCCGGGTCATTCAGAAGCGCAGCGCACTGAATCCTGGATGGCAATACTTAATGAATTTTCTTCTTCGGAAGTTGATTACAGTGGCCTGGAAGAATTCAGGAAATACAGCTGGCAAAGGCAATTGCATTTATTTGAAGTGCCGTTCTATTACATTGAATATGGAATTGCTCAACTTGGTGCTATAGGTTTGTGGATGCAGTTCAAAAAAAACAAACAAAGTGCTCTTCAAAATTATATCAATGCCTTAAGTAAAGGAGGAACAAAAACACTTCCTGAATTATATAAGACGGCAGGATTGGAATTTAATTTTTCACCGGATCACATCAAAGAACTGATGCTCTTTGTAAAAGAGGAGATGATTTCTTTGGAAAAAGATTGACGTGGAATGCGAGTTATTCCGGAAATGTTAAATGTAAATTATACTTTCCTTTGTATTGAAATAGACTGAACAGAACTCTATCTTTATATAACCAATAGCTCAAATAAATAAACACGAAATTTTAATATAGCTACTAATCAGAGCCTTAACCAAAAAGTCCCGGTGTTTCCACATCGGGGCTTTGTTTTTAGTCAAGCTTCTGGCACTCTCCACAAATACCTGTAACTATCATTTGCCTTTCTGTAGGCTTAAAACCCTTTGGCAGCTTCACTTCCGGAACAGTAACCGAATCGAGGCATGTGGTTACAGCACAAATGTTACAAACGAAATGAACATGGTTATCGTGATGGTGCCCCTCTGTACAATCATCCTTGCAAAGGGCATAACGGATAGAATTATCTGAAGTTGGAATGGTATGGATGATTCCTTTTTCCATAAACGATTGCAGGGTGCGGTAAACGGTTACACGGTCAAATTTTTCTCCGGTCCTTTTTTCAATATCGGCATGAGCCAGCGCACCATTGCTATGAAGAAACAATTCAAGAATTGTTTTTCTGCTTCCGGTAACGCTGAGCTGATTTTTCCGGAGTATTTCATCCACCTTTTCTGATTTACTGATGTCTGTTTCCATGTTTGCCGGTCAGTTCGTAAATAAATTATTGACGAAACCCTGTGTACCTGCTGGCTCCTTCAGCAACGTGCTGATATCTTCTTCAAGTTCTTTAAGCTCTCTTTTCTTTAAGCCATCATATATTTTCTTTCTAAGTCTTCCATTCTTATCTACCAGTGCAAAAAATTGAGTGTGCAAAAATTGCTCATTAATATTTTGCAGGTTGTTTTTCGGATCATCCAGCAGGTAGCTTACCCTTGCGGCATTATACAAGCTGTCTTTTGAACCGGTCAGAAAAAGCCATTTCGAGCTGTTCACTTTTAATGAATCGGAATATACTTTCAACCGGGCTACATTATCGTTTGCGGGATCAACCGTATGGGAAAGGATCATGAAATCGGGTTCATCCTTGAACTTCTCATAGATATTTTTCATGTTGTCGTTCAGGATTGGGCAGATGGAGGTACAGGTGGTAAAAAAATATTCTGCCACATAAACCTTTCCTTCCACATCCTGCTTGCTGATAGTCCTGCCATCCTGGTTTGTGAAATAAAAGGGCTTCACTACATTCAAAACAGCAAACTTCCGCACGCCATATCCCGGTATGACTGCCTTCAGAACAAAGAAAAAGGCAACGATGAGAGCCGTAAAAAAGATGATATAAAATACAGTTTTCCTTTTCATGTAAAACAAAGTTACAATGTTTGGCCCTTGAACCTGTTTGAAGGAAATTTCTTAACGCCATATTTGCAACTTTGTTGCAATTGAAGTGATTTTATCGATATATTTGCAGGATGAAAGGCAAGGTAAACTGGGATACAATGGGCATTATCACCTCTTTAGCGTGTGCTGTTCACTGTGCCATTCTTCCTCTTTTGCTGTCTTCACTGCCAATCCTTGGAATGAATATTATTAATAATGTGCGTTTCGAATACTTTATGATCTTCCTGGCTTTTGTGATCGGCACTTACTCATTATGGCATGGCTACCGCAGGCATCACCACAGCATGACTCCCGTTTTGATATTTACCGGTGGTATCAGCCTGTTGATCGCCAAGCAGGTATGGCATGAATTTCAATACTGGCTGCTACCCTTTGCCATTACCCTGATTATTGCCGCTCATTTACTCAACTATAAAGCCTGCCGCGTTCATAATCATGCCCATTCAGAGGATTGCAATCATTAAACCTTTTATAGCTTTTTGCGCCTTGTTCGTTATTTTTGCAGTTAAATAGTGTGTTATGATAAAAACAGGCAACCCGGTTATCAGCATATATACAGAAATGACTCCAAACCCCGAAACAATGAAGTTTGTTGCGAACAAACTGCTTTATCCGGGCAAGAGTATAGATCTGCCGGACATTGAGAGCGCGAAAGTTTCTCCATTGGCTACCGAACTATTTGGCTTTCCATTCATTAAAGCTGTTTTTATAGCCAGCAATTTTGTAACACTCACCAAGACCAACGAAACCGAATGGTCTGATGTAATACCTTCTATCAGGCAGTTCCTGAAAGATTACCTGGAGCAGAATAAAAACGTTATCAATGAAGAAGAAGTGGCTACCCTCAAAAAGGAAAGCAGTAACACGGTCAGTGCTGATGATGACGATGTGGTGAAAAGGATTAAAGAACTGCTCGAAAATTATGTAAAGCCTGCTGTAGAAATGGATGGCGGTGCTATCCAGTTTAAAAGTTATGATGAAGGAGTGGTTAACCTGATGCTACAGGGATCCTGTTCCGGATGCCCTTCTTCCATGATCACGCTTAAAGCAGGTATAGAAGGAATGATGAAAAGAATGATCCCCGAAGTGAAAGAAGTGGTTGCGGAAGCAGAATAATCACACTCCGTGCAGGATATTTTTCATCAGTTCGTTTCGGGTTTACAACAAACAACCTTCCTCGAATTTATTGCCGTTATTTTTGGCATCGCCAGCGTATGGTTCAGTAAAAAAGAAAACATCCTGGTTTACCCGGTTGGGTTGATCAATACAATCGGCTATGTTTATCTGAGCATAGATCGCCACCTGATCGGCGAAGCGTCTGTTAATCTCTATTATACAATTGTCAGTATTTATGGGTGGATACTCTGGGCCAGGAGGGATGTAAATAAAAAACATATTCTGCATATTACCTGGTCCGATCGCAAAGAATGGACTGGCCAACTTCTGTTTTTCATTTCCTTTTATGTAGTTATATTTTTGTGCCTCAGTTACCTCAAAAAAGCATTTTATCCCGGTGCTTTGCCTGCCGCTGATGCATTTGCATCTGCTACTGCCTTCACAGGGATGTGGCTGATGGCTAAGAAAAAGGTTGAAAGCTGGTACTGGTGGATTGCTACCAATATTGCTTCCATTCCTTTGTATTTTGTAAAAGGACTGGTATTTACAAGCTTTTACTACCTGGTGTTATTGATCCTTGCCGTATCAGGATTGGTGGAATGGAATAAAAAGTCTGTTGCAAAATGATCAGAAAAATTGTAACGATAGGTCCTGAATCAACCGGAAAAAGCACCTTGTGTGCGCAGCTCGCCGGCCGTTATCAAACTTTGTGGGTGCCTGAATATGCGCGGGAGCATTTAACCAGGGAAGGAATGAACTACACCTACGATGATCTGCTGCATATTGCCCAAAAACAACTATTGCTGGAAGATGAAATAACCAACAATTCAACCGCAGAACTTGTATTCATTGATACAGATATGTACGTAATGAAAGTATGGTGTGAATTTGTATTTGGAAGATGCCATCAATGGATTCTCGACAGGATAGTGGAGCAGCAATACGATCTCTACTTTTTATGTAACACCGATCTCGCATGGGTGAAGGACGAACTACGTGAATATCCCGACCTTGAATCAAGGCAGGTTTTGTTTCATATGTACCGCGACCTGCTTATCAATCAACAGGTTCCCTGGAAATTAATAAGTGGAAATGAGAAGGAGAGATTGGGAGCAGCTGTCGGGGCAGTAAACTCTTTACTGAAGTAATTTTTGAATATCAGGATCCTCTTCAAGATTATACATAGACTTCATGACCCGCTGAGATTTTTCAGCCACATATCTCGAAAGTGGAACTATGGTATATGATTTTGGGTTGGGAAGACAGGAAGCGATAAGGGCTGATTCGCGTCTGCTTAACTTTTTCGCTGGCTTTTTGAAATAATACTGTGAGGCCGCTTCAATACCATAAATGCCTGTTCCCATTTCCGACACATTCATATAAACTTCCAGTATTCTTTGCTTGCTCCAGATCAGTTCGATCATGAAAGTAAAGTAAGTTTCCAGCGCTTTCCGGAACCAGCTTCTTCCCTGCCATAAAAATACATTTTTGGCTACCTGCTGGCTGATTGTGGATGCACCCCGCACTTTATTTGGTTTTTTCTTGTTATGATCCATTGCCTTACCGATACTTTTCCAGTCAAACCCGCTGTGATCCGGAAACGTCTGGTCTTCAGCAGAAAGAAAAGCCAACCTGGCATAAGGAGATATTTCATCTTTATCAACATAATCTCTTTTCAAACCATCGCCGGTTATCAAACTTCCCAGCTGCGTTAATGTTATGGGCGGATCAACCCATTTCAACAATAATATGTAAACGAAATGCAGAAGAAAGAGTACAATGAGAATCCTTCTGATTCTCCGCCATAGCCTGGGTACAAGTCCTTTGGTTTTCACCGCCATCGAAACGTTGGCTTTGTTTGCAATATAATAAGTAATCGTTTATTTGGGTAGCAGCATTGTACTCACCAGGAGTGCGATTCCAAATCCTATCAGTATAGTTCCAGACACTTTGTTGATCAGCGAAATATTATGCAGTGTTAACCGCTTCCGTAATTTACCCGCCATCAGCACTTTAAAAATATCAGCTGTAATATTTATACACAAACAAAGTGCAAAAATCAGGATTCTTTCCGTGAAGGTATATTCACTGGCAAAGGCGGTAGCATTGATCAGCCAGAAAAGAAAAACACTTGGATTAAGGGTATTAATGAAAAATCCGGAAATGAAAATTTTTACCATGTCTGCCCGGGTAAACTTGATGATCCCACCTTCGGGGTTCTGCAGCTTTATTTTTTTGAAGAAAACAAAATAGATACCTATCAGCAACAGAAAAATGCTTCCGACCAGCCCTAGTAATTTGCGGTAAGTGAGTAAACTGGTAACCAGTTCCGAAAAGGCATTGCTGATAATGATAAGGATTATATCGCTTAACCATACTCCGGCAACAAAACTGAAGCCGCCTTCGCGGCCATTATTAAGGCTTTGCTTGATGATGGTGAAGATGACAGGGCCAACCGATATTACCAGTATCAGTCCCAACGTAATTCCGCTAATAATGGCCTGCCACATCTGCAAATGTATCTAGTCTAAAAACCTAATCCATTCATCAAACATCTTGCCTTTCATTACGCGGGGAAATTTGTGCTGGCCACCCATTTTGCCTTTCGATTCCATGAATTCCATAAATTTTGATTCAGGTAAGATCTCGAGATAAATTTCTTTTAACGCACTTTTTCTTTCTACTGCATAGTCATCGTTCAGGCGTACCAGGTGCTGGTCTATTTTTCTGCGAAGAAGATCCGCATCAATATTGTCGTCGCAGGCTACCCACCATTTGTGGGCAAAGAACAATCCGTGAGGAACTCCGGCAACTGTATATTCCGGAATGCAAACATTTAATTCGGAACTGGCAAGTTTAACAGCCTTATTCATATTATCCACACTCAGGTGTTCACCAACAAGGCTCAAAAAATGTTTTGTTCTGCCAGTAATGATGATCTCGCTTCTTTTTTTATCTACAAGCCGCACGGTGTCGCCGATCAGGTAGCGCCACGCGCCGGCGGCAGTGCTCAGCAGCAGGGCGTAGTCTTTTCCTTCTTCAATGTCCTGAATCATCAGCGTTTCCGCATCCTGTTTGAGGTTGCCATCGGCATCGAAGTTGCGGTCATTAAAAGGAACAAATTCAAAGAAAATATGCTCATTTAAAGCGAGCCGCATTCCTTTCGCGAACTGTCTGTCCTGGTAAGCTATAAATCCTTCGGAAGAAAGATACGTTTCTATATAGATCAGCGGCTTGCTGATCAATTTTTCAAAGCCCTTTTTATAAGGTTCAAAAGAAACGCCGCCGTGCACAAAGAAGGAAAGGTTGGGCCAGATGTCGTGAATGGTATTGAGATTATACCTTTCAATGATCTTTTCCATACACATCTGTATCCATGCGGGAACACCTACCACAAAACTGATATCCCAGTTTGGAGCTTCTTCAACAATCCTGTCAATTTTATTATTCCAGTCTTTCGTTTTAGCGATTTTTTTACCGGGCTTATAAAATGGGGAAAACCAGAACGGCGCTTTCTTAGCTGTAATTCCGCTCAGGTCGCCGGAATAGTAACCCGGACCTTTCTCCAGGTCGGTGCTGCCACCTAACATCAACCATCCCTTTCCAATACTTCTCACCGGTAAATCATGGTAAGTACGTAAGCTGATCAGCTGTTTGATCATGATCATACGGTTTCCACGCATGAGATCATTTGTGATAGGGATGTATTTACTGGAAGCTTCCGATGTTCCGGAACTGAGCGCAAAATATTTTATTTTACCCGGCCAGCAAATATCCGGCTTGCCTTCGAGCGTTTTATGCCACCAGTCTTTATAGATATTATTATAATCAAATAATGGAACGCGCTTACGAAATTCCTTCCATAGTTGTTTAGACAGCAATATTTCATCGAAGTGAAATGCCTGTCCGAATTCCGTGAACCTGGCTTTCTTGAGCAGTTTCTTTAATACTCTACGCTGCTGCCTTTCCGGTGATTTTCCAGGAAGGTGTAAGGCTTTAGCAATAGTTGGTGGTAATGAAATATCAAATAGAGCCATCGGATCTTCGGCCTGTTTTTAACAGGCAACGTCAAAATTACGGGATTGGCGGCAAGGGGGCAAAAGTTGGCCATCAGCAGGTTGCAGCATAATCTAAATGCTGTTGCATATCTTTATTCAGTGACCCTTTCGATTATCATCGTTAATTACAATGTTAAATTTTTACTGGAACAGTGCCTTATGTCCATTTTAAAGGCTGCTGAACAAACAGACCTCGAAATATTCGTTGTTGACAATGCGTCCAATGATGGAAGCATTGAATACCTCCAACCCAAATTCCCTTCTGTTAATTTTACCAGTAACACTGTCAACCGGGGTTTTGCAAAAGCCAATAACCAGGTATTGTCTGCATGTTCAGGAAAATATGTCCTTTACCTTAACCCCGACACAATCGTTCCTCCCGATTGTTTTCGAAAATGTGTCGATTTTCTGGAAGTACACCCCGATGCGGGTGCATTGGGTGTTAAAATGTATGACGGTAATAATGAATTTCTGAAAGAATCAAAAAGAGGCCTGCCATCACCGGTCACCTCATTGTGGAAATTAACAGGCATCATAAAACTATTTCCACGTTCGAAGTATTTCGCCAGGTATTACATGGGCCACCTTGATGACAACACCACACACGAAGTAGAAGTGCTTTCAGGGGCTTTCATGATGGTTAGAAAGAAAATTCTGGATGAAACCGGGGGATTTGATGAACGTTTTTTCATGTATGCTGAAGACATTGACCTGAGCCTGCAAATCTTAAAAAAAGGATATAAAAATTATTATTTCCCCGAAACATCCATTATCCATTATAAAGGCGCAAGCACTAAAAAAGATTTTAAATACGTAAAACAGTTTTACCTGGCTATGAGCCAGTTTGTAAAAAAGCATTATGGCCGGGGCGCTTTTTCACTATTGCTTGATACGGGGATTTTTTTACGTGGAGGAGCAGAAGCCTTCCGTCAAATACTAAAAAAGAAAAAGTAATCGGTTTATTTTATTTTCATTTCTTCCAGCCTTTTTTTCAGCGCGAACATTTCATCTCTCAACCGGGCAGCTTCCATGAAATCCAGGTCTCTTGCGGCTTTTTCCATTTCTTTCCTGATTTTCGCTATGCCCTTTTCAAGTTGGGGTATGGTAACATATTCGGCCTGTTCTTCTGCGGCGAGTGTTACCGGAGCTTCTTCCGCTCCGAGTGCATGAGGATTTTTTGGATCATACCCTTTAATGTCCAGAACAGATGTCTGAGCAAATACCTGTTCTTTACTTTTTATCACCGTTTTCGGTGTAATGTTATGTTCGATATTGTATGCTATTTGTTTCTCACGCCGCCTGTTCGTTTCATCAATGGTCCTTTGCATGCTTTCAGTCATCTTATCGGCATAAAATATTACAAGGCCGTCCACATTTCGGGCAGCGCGACCGGCAGTTTGTGTGAGTGATCTTTCATTACGCAGAAAGCCTTCCTTGTCTGCATCCAGTATCGCCACGAGAGAAACCTCCGGCAAATCCAATCCTTCCCTGAGCAGGTTCACACCCACCAGCACATCTATCTCACCCAGCCTTAGCTGTCTTAATATTTCTACGCGTTCAAGAGTATCAACTTCACTATGGATATATTTCGATTTTATATTGATCCGGTGGAGGTATTTATCCATTTCCTCGGCCATTCTTTTAGTTAACGTTGTAACCAGAACGCGGTCCCCCTTTAAAACGCGCTTGTCTATTTCATCAAGCAGGTCGTCGATCTGGTTAACGCTGGGTCTTATTTCAATCGGTGGATCCAAAAGGCCTGTGGGACGAACGACCTGCTCAACTACTATGCCACCGGTTTTTTCAAGTTCATATTCACCAGGAGTAGCACTCACAAAAATTACCTGGTTAAGCATGTTTTCGAATTCGTGAAAATTCAGCGGCCGGTTGTCAAGCGCAGAGGGTAGCCTGAACCCATAATCTACCAAAATCAGTTTACGGCTTCTGTCGCCACCATACATTCCACTTACCTGCGGCACGGTCTGATGACTTTCATCTATCACACACAAAAAATCTTTGGGGAAATAATCAAGAAGGCAAAATGGCCTGCTTCCTGGTTTTCGCCTGTCAAAGAATCTTGAATAATTTTCCACTCCATTGCAAAATCCCAACTCCCGGATCATCTCCACATCAAAATTCACGCGTTCGGATAACCGCTGCGCTTCAATAAATTTCCCCACCGATTTAAAATATTCTACCTGGGCCTGCATTTCATCCTGAATTTCCGATAGGATCTGATGTATAAGGTCTTTAGGGGCGAGATAGAGGTTTGCCGGGAAGATCGCCGCATTCTCCAGCTTCATGATCCTTTTTCCGTTCTGCACATCTATACTTTCAATTTCTTCAATTTCATCGCCGAAAAAAGAAATGCGGTAGCCATAATCGAGGTAGGGAAGATTAACATCAACGGTATCTCCCTGCACCCTGAAACTACCTCTTCCGAATTCACCCTGGCTCCTGCTGTACAGCGAATTTACCAGTGAATGAAGAAAGCCCTGCCTGGAGATAACCTGTCCGGGTTGCAACCTGATGATACTATTCTCATATTCCGTTGGGTTACCAATACCGTAAATGCAGCTTACTGAAGCCACAACAATAATATCTCTTCGCCCGCTCAGCAGCTGCGCAGTTGCCTGCAACCTCAATTTATCCAGTTCTTCATTTATACTCTGATCTTTTTCGATATATGTGTCACTGACCGGCATATATGCCTCGGGTTGATAATAATCGTAATAACTAACGAAATATCCTACCGCATTCTCCGGAAAAAATTGCCGGAATTCACCATACAATTGCGCAACCAGTGTTTTATTATGAGTTAACACCAATGTAGGTTTTTGCACATTTTGTATAACATTCGCAATAGTGAAAGTTTTACCTGATCCCGTTACCCCCAGCAATGTCTGGTACTGTTCACCTTCCAGGATCCCATTGGTCAATTGTTCAATTGCCTGCGGCTGGTCGCCGGATGGAGTATATGGAGTATGTAATTTAAAAGCCATAATAGACTGGCAAATTTACCAAATCTTAGTTCCTCACTTCTGCAGAATCTTTTAGTTCTTCTTTCTTTTTTATAGACTTTTTAAAAGGATCCCATGTGATTTTCAGTTTACCGTCATCACCTGTCTTTGCCCTCAAACGAAGAGTCAATCCCTTCTTCGCTTTTCCATCCTCACTTAGGTCGGTCTTTGCCTGGCTACGAGTAAGATTATTTAAAGGAAACTTAATGCTCATATCTGTTCCTTTCTTAAAGTCATAAATCCCTTCTACTGAAAAATTCAGAGCGGTAGACCTGATGTCCATAGGGTTGACAATAAAAGCAGTGCCCTTTACATCCAGTTTGTTCTGGAGATTGGCAAACCGGATTTGGGAAAAATCCTGTTTTTTAAACGCCTTCTCAGAAATTTCCTGCAGCGGTTTAAAATTATTCAGCTCACCGTCCTCCAACAAAAAATTAATAGAGCCTTCTGAATCTTTGCTGATCATGTCAGCATTATTATTTATTGCTGTATTGAAATTAATTGTCGCTGACAATTTCCCTTTCAGATTTTTATTGGTGATGGCATCCTGACCAAAATTCTGAAATGCAGTAAATAACAGCGGCACATTTATATTCCGCAATACCGCTCGAAGAGTAACCGGGTTGTACTGGTCACCATTCTTTACAGAACCCGTTACTTCCATCGATCCGTCAGCATGCTTTAATTCCACTTTCTGAAAGTTTATTTCTGCAGGTTTCAATATCACATTAGCTTTTACATCAGTGGCTGTAAAGGTTTTATAATCCATTAATGGTGTTTCCAGGTTGATGTACATATCTCCATCCGAAAACATTTTATCCACTTTCGATGCCGTTGCAGTAAACTTTGCCGCTTCCTTTTTTTCGAGTTTTTTAGACACTGGTTTCGACAAAAAACCTTTGAAATCTTCAATATGCAATTGAGGAGAGGATATCTTCCAGTCGAGCACAAGCTTTTCTGGACTTACATCCAGAAGGGCAAGAAAATTTTTTGCACTTCCATTCATCACGAGTTTTGTTTTACCCGCTCTTGCAGTTAATTTGTCAACATACAAATCGTTCTCAATAAACTTCAGCGCTCCGTCGCAATCTGATAACTGAAAATTTCTCGGGAGATATTTCAGCGATACATCATTAAATTTGATCGTACCATTAATATTTGAAATTACACTGTCTTTCCCGACCACTGAACCTTTATAGAAAATATTCGCCGACATTTTTCCTTTCGTGAATTGAAAAATGCTGCTACCCGCGAGTGTATTTAGCGATTGCATATCTACATCAGACTTCACATCACATTCGAGGAAAGGATCTACCAGGTTTGAGATCAAAATATTTTTAGATCTGATCACTATATTTTCATACCTGCCTGTAAAATCCCGGAATTGCAGGTATGAATTTTCATCCACCCTTTTTTTCCCCTTTATCCTTTCATCTGAATAGACACCATTAAAGCTGCAATTTTCAAAAACGCCTTTCGGTGTAATCACTTTATTATTTTTTCTTTCCAGCACAGTGGGATCCGAAGCTTGGAATTCACGTGACTTGAAGTCGCGGC
>JADMIO012752735.1_pt1 | contig 96475 bp, 78 predicted proteins | sample 8958161 | NCBI WGS metagenome assembly JADMIO01 (sample SAMN16585339, study PRJNA669376) | soil metagenome | isolation source: Crop rotation soil | place: USA: Cullars Rotation, Alabama | collected 2011
GCCGCGACTTCAAGTCACGTGAATTCCAAGCTTCGGATCCCACTGTGCTGGAAAGACGCCAATCCTGTCAGGAATCCATTTCAATGTTTGTGTTTCACCGGGCATGATTAATATTTCTGCTGTGGCTGCATGCTTTATCGCAAATCCGTGCGGTACATCCCAGTCCTGTTCAAGGTTGGTTACATGGAAATACACCTCATCACCCATTCTCACACCTTCAATATTATCCGGTACAAAGTGTGAACGTATAGAAGTCATATACACATGGACTTTATTTCCTTCACGGATAACCTTTGCTTCTTTTTCTCCTTTGCTCACATACGGATGCATGTTCTCTTCAATCTTAAAAATCTTTCTTGAATTTTTAGAAATAAGATCAGCGGGGCATGCCTGCGCATAATGCGGTTCACCTACTGTGGGGAAGTCAAGCAGTAGCTGCATCTTTTCACCACTGATATCATATAGTTGCGCGCTTTGTGCAAGTTCAGGCCCTGTGGGCAGGTAGCGGTCTTTAGTAATTTTGTTGTATGCAATCACATACTTGCCGTAAGGCTTGCGCGAGTCTCCACCCGGAACACACAAGTGACCGATAGAATAATAAGTAGGTACGCGATCGATCACCTTCAATTCTTTGACATTCCATTTTACAATTTCAGACGAAACAAAAAATGAAGTGTAGGCATTTCCTTTATCATCAAACTCTGTATGCAGCGGTCCGAGTCCAGGTTTTTTTACTTCACCGTAAAGTGCAGCTTCGTAGTTAATCACAGGCAAGCCTTCGTATTCTCCATCAAATTTTTTCTCCTCAATTGCTTTCAACATTTTTGTGAATGAGAAAACAGGAATCAAAGCCGCCAGCTTTCCGCTTCCTACTATATATTCACCTGTAGGATCCACATCACATCCATGCGGAGATTTGGGACAGGGAATCAGGTACACCATATCTTTTAATTCAGCAGGATTCAACACAAGCACTTCATTGATAATTTCAGTGGTTGTCATGTGTGTTTTTTCATCAAGCAAATTGTGCATGTATTTTGTTTTTCTCTTTTCTCCTTTTCCGGCTTTCACATACTCTTCCGCTTTTTTCCAGTTTATAGCTATCACAAAATCTTTATCCTTTTGCGAAGCATTTACTTCAAGTAGCGTGTTTGCTTTTTCAGAATTATAGCAGGAGAAAAAGAACCATCCGTGTGAAGGCCCTTTGCCGGCATGTGCCAGGTCATAGCTCACACCCGGAAGCAGTAATTGAAACGCAATTTTCATGTGCCCCTCTTTCGGATCAACACCGATAAAGCTGATAGTGCCTTTAAAATTTTCTTTGAATGTGGTGATGGAAACATCCTGCTTTTCACCGACCGGTACGCTGAAGCGCGTTCCCGCAATAACGTACTCGGTGTTTTCAGTGATAAAGGGAGAAGAGTGATTACCCCCGCTGTTCGGAAGCTCAATGATCTCCGCAGTGCGAAACGAGGTAAGATCAATTCGTGCAACGCGCGGGGTATTATTACCGTTTCCGAAAAGCCATCTCCCATCTATTTCGCCATTGGTTTGTGAAAGCTCCACGTGATGCAAATCATCCCAGGGTACATATCCTGACGAAGTCTGCAGCATGGGTTTAGATTCTTCGCTGAATCCATACCCGCTTTCAGGATGCGCTGAAAATACAGGAATGATTCTGAATAATCTTCCAGATGGAAGACCATAAACACCAATCTGCCCGTTGAAGCCACCGGAAACAAAATTGTAAAACTCATCATACTTACCAGGCGCTATATACGTTCGCGCTGCGGCATCGCCCATTACTGCCGAGGCAATATTTTTAGGCTTGCAGCCTCTGAATATTACAATGCCGGCTATTAAAACCGCAGTAATCATCAGGTAATTTCCAAATTTATTTTTCATAATTATTTTATGTTGATTGTATTGTTATTTACTGTTGCCACGGATTCACAGATTTTATGTGAAATATTTAAGGCGAATCAGTGAATCTGTGGCTATTATTTTTTATTAAATTAATTTCTCAATCATTTTTTTATTTTACCCCGTCATTCTTTCGCATAAACTCCAGCACCGCACGCGCATCATCATCGCTTAAGCTTTGATTAGGCATTCGCACCATACATATTTCAAGCATTGCCTGCGCCTGCGGATCTTTATCTATCATTTCGTCTGTATTCGTAGCGAAATTCATAATCCATTCAGGCTTTCTTCGAACTGTAACGTCTTTCCATCCGGGTCCTACTAATCTTTCTTCAGTTAGCTTGTGGCAGGAAGAACATTTTAAATCGTACACCCCGTTACCGACTGCTGCCATTTTAGCATCAAGATTTGGACTGATGTCAACATTGGTGAATTTACCGATGCCTTTTGCATCCAATGCCTTTGAAGCAGAGTCTTCTTTAAAAAGGTCGCCCACTGCATTCGGGTTTTCAGTAGTTTCTTTTTTTTCAGTGTTACCTGAACAGGCATAAATGAGTGCAATTGCAGCGGAAAGAATGAGTAGTTTTTTCATGTTTTATTTTCTTATATTTAAGGTTGAATTATTGTGTGCAAAAGTATATTGTCAAATATGGCTGTGAAATGAGAAAAATTATGCGTGAATATGATTTATATCATACAAATAAATTCACAGAGTTAACTTTTATTAAATTTAATTTGTGAACAGATTTTTACAAATCAAAAATCAACAATTTTAACCGCGCAGGTGTTACACAATTTTGTAAATAAGTTACATGATTCACAGATTTCGTATTTAAATTCATACGAATAGTTATGCTGAACTTTTTTTATAACATGAATTGAAAAATCCTAAGGCGCAATATTATTGCTATAAAAATTTAATTTCTGATGTCACCGTTGCAAAATGGCGCACCATAGCCAGCACCCCGCAATACTTTTCTGTTGCGAGATGAATGGCTCTTTCTATTTTTTGCTTATCGTCATTTTGCCCCTTCACTTTAAAAACAATGCGGACTGATTTATAAATTTTCGGTTGGGTATCCGTTAATTGACCTGATACATCAATTTCCAATCCTTCAATTTTCACACGCATTTTTTCAAGGATCGAAACTATTTCCATTCCCGTGCATCCGGCAATAGCAGAAAGAATAAGTGGCTTGGGTCTTGGCCCTTTGCTTTCTCCGCCATGTTCAGGAAGTTTGTCCATATATATAAAGCGGTCATTAACCAGGCTTTCAAAATACATTTTTCCGCCCCACCTTGTGCTTACCCGGTGTACATCTTTCGGGATTAAGGTTTCATTATTTGTATTCATTGAAATTTTATTTTCTTATTAATAGAAAATAGACTGAAACAAAGGTCTTACCTATCGGAAGGTTTAACTATGATAACAGTTATCGCTTCACATGATCTGAATCATGTTTCCTGAAATTCACCGGATGTATTATTGCACACATAAAAAATAAAATAATTCAACTATGAAATCACAACATGTAATTCACACATTAGGAGTAATCGGAATAAGTTTTATGCTGTCATGCTCCGGGAACAGTTCAGAAAATCAAAACACAACTACTCAAGCTAATACTTCCGAAGCTGCAACAACTACAGGACAGGCGGGTGTTGCGGATGACATTTCAAAACCCAACGTTGTAAAAGTTGCCATTAACTCCAAAGACCATTCCACATTGGTAACTGCTGTTCAGACTGCTGACCTTGTAAATGCACTTTCAAACAACGGGCCCTTTAGTGTTTTCGCTCCTACCAATGCAGCATTTGATGCATTGCCTGCAGGAACTGTGGAAGGTCTATTGAAACCTGAAAAGAAAGATGCGCTTACGGATATTCTGCAATACCATGTGTATGTTGGTGTGTTGAATACAGAAAATTTACAGGATGGGCAGGTAATCGGAATGGTGAATGGCGGGAAAGCAACTATTCATGTAACGGATGGCAAATACATGATCAATGATGCCAACATTGTTGCATCAGTTCCTGCATCAAATGGAATTGCTCATGTAATTGATAAAGTAATATTGCCTCCATCTGAATAAGCCTGGTCGGTATTGTTACTGCTGAAGTATATAATCAGACTAAGTTTTTATTAAATAAAAGCAGTCATATAAAATGAGTATGATGAAAAATGTTTGCCTTTTTCTGTTGGCATTTATTTCATGCAATAATACCCGTACTGATTTAGCGGCTGAAAAATATATTCCGTTTTTGAAAAAAACTTCATGCGCTGGAATGTGATAACCTTCAAAAATTTGGAACCAAAACAGCATTCACCAACAGTTATGCATTTCGTTCAGCATCATTCCAGGCGGTGCTGAAAAATCCCGACCGAAAAGTACTGGTTGAATATGAAGAATATTACCGGCAGCTCGCACATATTGAATTTCATCTGGAAGTTGCAGAGCGGGGAGAGTATTTTGAAGATGTGTGGAAAGAATATGCCTTACCCTGTAAATAAATACTTTTTTATTCCTTTCTTTTATAATTCGAAATAAATTACTTTAAATAAAATTTTGTTTTTAAATAATTAAACCCACTGCTTCAGTTGAGCTTACTATGACTTAGGTTATCCTGCATCTTCAGTGCTTTTGGAAACAGAATATTATTTTCCAAATGCACGTGCCGATGTAAATCACTTTCAAATATTTTTAATTCATCCAGGCTAAGGCGAAAAGTTGTGCAGGCATTTGCAGGGGATGTATAATTGTCGGATAATTTTTTTATTTCTTCCAATAACTGATGGGCGGTTTCATGCTCAAATTCCATAACATCAATTGGTCCTTGAATTGAAAAATTTTCATTTGATGGTTTTCCTGAACTCAGTGCTGCTTCCATTTTTTTGATTCGTGGAAATAGAATTACTTCTTCTTTCATCATGTGCTGTTCGAAGTCACGTTTTATTTCATCGAACAAAATATTTATTTTTCTCATTTCAGGATGCGCATCACCATGTTTGAGAGAAACTTTATTAAGATGCTGCTGAATAAGAGGTAGATTTTCTTTTACATAGCTGTGATGATTTTCAAGAATATAATCCACAAGTTTGGTTAAAGAAAATTTGTTGAAGTCATTTTCAGTGGATGTTTTGTCTTCAAATAATTTTTCAAGAAGCGTAGTCACTTCCGTAAGTTTCCCGGCATCATTTTTTAATGCTTCTGATAATTCTTGTTTTCCGCCACAGCAAAAATCAAGTTTATAATTTTCGAATACTACAGCAGCTTCAGGTTTGGAAGTGACAATTTCTGCTAATGAGAGATTTTCTAATTTCATAATGCTTGTATTTAATTTGTTTAGTAAATATCATGATCATCCGGATTTTCTCTTTCAATTTTAAAATGCTGGGCAAGGCTTTTGCCTTCTTCATTTTGTTGCTCCAGGGTCCAATCATCTGTAGAAGTAGTTTCGAGCCATACATTACCTGATTTACGAAATACCTGCATGCAGATGCCGAACTTATTGAGAAAATTTTCTTCCAACACGCTTACCAATGTTTGATTGGTAAATGAAATTTTTCCGAACTGCTTTTTCCTTTGCAGCCGGCTGATTACTTCATTAGTCATAATCATTTTGTCCTTTGAATTTCCTTTGCCCTTTATACAGGGTTCACGGAAAAACTCTATTTTAAGGAAAGGAAAACTTTTGTTGAATTCATTTTGAAGAGTTGCAATTGTTTGTTTCCCGTCTATGGCGATATAATGTGTACCGTCAATTTTTTTTGTATCATACATTGTTTAAAAATTTATTTACCAAAATTACATTGAGGTACTTCTTCTGAAAAGAACATTCGTCAGTGCTATAACTGACTTATATCATAAAATAACATTTCTTTCTTTCTAACTTCGCATGTATGAGCCCGCTCAATATGAATTCACAGTTCTACGATTTCATCATTGTTACGCTGCTTTCGCTGATCATCGGGCTGGAGCAGAGAAGGCATCACAATGAGCAGGAGGAAGAGTCGGAAATAGTTTTTGGAACAGACAGGACGTTTACATTCATCGGCATTCTCGGATTTATTCTTTACGAGCTTGATACTGTAAACAAAACTCTTTTCATCGGGGGCGGTGCTGTTATCTCTGTCTTGCTTTGCATTTTTTATTTTAAAAGAATAGAAATAAAGAAGAAATTTGGCGTCACATCTATTATTGCCGCACTGATTACCTATTGCCTCGCCCCGCTGATCAGTACCCAGCCAAAATGGTTTGCTCTGCTCATCGTTGTCACCGTGCTGATACTTACCGAGCTTAAATCAGAATTTATAAACATTAGTAAAAAATTTGACAAAGGTGAATTCATCACGCTCGCAAAATTCCTGATCATAGCATTCATCATTCTTCCCAACCTGCCGAAGGAACCGCTCACATCTTCCATTCCCATTTCACTATATAATATGTGGCTGGCGCTGGTGGTCGTTTCCGGCATTTCCTATTTCAGCTATTTGCTCCACAAGTTTGTATTTCCAAAATCAGGCATCATCCTCACCGGCTTCCTGGGCGGGCTTTACAGCAGCACTTCCGTTACGCTGCTTCTTTCAAAGCGAAGCAATGAAAAAGTTTCTTCTCCTTATGAGTATGCTGCATCCATTTTACTTGCCTGCTCAGTCATGTACCTGAGGGTTTTTCTTTTGCTCGTTATTTTCAATAAAGAGATTGCCTTTGCCGCAGCTTCTTATCTCGGAATATTTTGTGTAACGTGTACAGTGACCGGGTATGTGCTTTTTAAAAAAGGAAAAACCACATCATCTCCTGCGAAACATGAAATTATAGCTTCGCAAAACCCGCTTGAATTTACACTGGCATTGCTTTTTGCCGTGTTTTATGTTTTGTTTTCATTCCTGTCACATTATGCAGAAAAGCAATTTGGTGAAACCGGCATGGACCTGATGTCTGTTGTAGCCGGTTTTGCTGACGTGGATGCTTTCGTGACCAACCTTGTCCAGGGGAAATTTATTGTCAATAATTCAGTTATTGTATTTGCCGTGCTGCAAACCACCACAGCAAACAATATTATCAAAATGATTTACAGTTTGCTTTTCGCTGAAAAGAAAGTAAAGCGGTTGGCGCTTATTGGTTTCGGATGCATTATTGTGGTTAACCTGGTTGTGATTTTGTTGATGAGATTTTAAATGGAGCTGTATGGCAGGTTTTTACGATAAAAACAGTTGCTGATGTACGCTGTGATGAAAAGAAATGCAGATATTTGGATTGAAAGTGCGCAAGAGGGAATTGAGTGCATTAATATATTTATCTTCTATTTTAATGCTTCGAACAAATGTCAGTGTTAATAAAGATTAATAAATTTAAACGATGATAAAACAAGTTGTTCGTGATTATAAAACCCACATTTTTAAAAACACAAAAGATGTTTTGGAAAAGTTGAATTACTTCAGACAATTAAGTGCTGACGGGCTTCATAATTTACCAGATGCACAATTAGCAAGTTTAAAATCTGAGTTCACTGCTTTTTTTAACCTTAACTTGGCATTTTTTGCTGAGACATATCCCACTAAATTATTTCGCTTAACAAACAATAAAAATCTTTATGGTGGACGCAAAGTTAAATTGCAAAAAATTTCCGATTTAATTGGACCACCCAATGGATTATCTCAAATTAATCGATGTAGCCTTCGGGGAGAAAGTATGTTTTATGCTGCTCTTAATATGGAAACCGCTATATGGGAAACAAAACCACAGAAAGATGATTACATAACAATAAGCGAGTGGAAAATAAAAGAAGACCAAAAACTTTTTATGCACTCAATTTTCCATCCGGAAAAAACAGTTATAAATAAAGAAAGTCAATCATCATTTAACGCTTATATTGAATCAAAAAAGCGAGTTCAAAAAGACCTCGCAGAAACATTTGAAGAAATATTAAAATTTTTCTGCGAAGAGTTTATGAAGCCGGTAAAAGAAGACCAGAAAATCAATTATTTATTTTCTGCCTTAATGTCTTCAAGTTTACTAAAAAGTAATAATAACTCGAATGATTTAAATATTGAAGCTATAAGTTATCCAAGTATAAAAATGGATTATGAACTTACAAACATTGCCATTGTGAATTCTCTTGTATTAGAAAAACTTGACTTAGTTAATATCAAAGTTTACATGGTAACAGACGCAAACTACGATAACCCAAATAAAAAAGCCAATGACTTAATAAAAGTTTCGCCACTTATTTTGACAATTACAGATTTCGATTTTGAAAATGATAAAATTGATTATCGCAATTCAGGTGAATTGCAAATGATGATTGACTTGGATGAGAAGTACGGGCAGAATAAAAGAGTGTAGCGTAAACAAACATGATCGCATTTAACCCTTTCCTTTTTTTCCTTCTCTTTCTAACTTGCACACAGCAGGTTTTTGCGCAAACAACTATTGACACAACAGCAATTAAAAAAGAACTTTCAGCCATTTTTGACCGTGACCAGAAAACAAGAACGGGAAGTGACTCTGCAAAATTTGTGGATTACATTGACAGTTGTAATTTGGTTCAGGTTGAATCACTAATTGCAAAATATGGCTGGTTAGGAAAAAGTTTTGTTGGTGGTAAAGGTAACCAGGCAATATTTGTTGTTATCCAACATGCAGACATAGCAACGCAGGAAAAATATTTGCCAATGATGCAGAAATCAGTTGATGAAGGTGAATCATCAGCAAGTGATTTTGCATTGTTGCAGGACAGGGTTTTGATGCGTCAGGGAAAAAAACAAATCTATGGTTCTCAGGTTGTCTATAGCAAAACAGGAGAGCAGGTATTTTACCCGATAGAAGATGAGAAGAATGTGAATACCAGGCGTGCAAAAGTTGGGCTGCAACCCATTGAAGAATACGCAAAGTATTTTGGCATTGATTACAAATTACCAGCTAAATAAATAATGGAAACAAGAAAGGAACATTGGGAAAAAGTTTCCATTCTTCCTTATGCGAAACTCGTATCGCTTCGAATAAACGACATTGCTAATTCAAACTGACATGGAAAAAATAAACAAGATTAGAATTTCCTCACTTACTATATTGATATTTTTATTTATCAATTATTGCAGCGGACAACAAGGTGAATGGGTGTGGATTCACGGTGATGCGTTCAATACCGGTGGTAATTTCGGAACACAGGGAGTTCCCGCCAGCACAAATAATCCGCCCCCCTTATATGAGCCGTGCGAGTGGACTGATCAGAATGGAAATTTCTGGTTATATGGTGGTCTCAGGTCAGGAGCGGGCTGCAATGGTTTTTGTGTCTATAATGATTTATGGAAATACGATCCTTTAACAAATGAGTGGACATGGATGAAAGGAACGGGAATTCCCAACGACTCCATAGGAAATTATGGCATCCAGGGTGTGGCAGCAATAACCAATCAACCTCCCTGCCGTTCATGGGGCGCTCTATCATGGGTTGATCTTAGCGGCAATTTATGGATGTTCGGAGGTGAGGATAATAATACTATTGCTCCTTACGGCTTCAGTGATTTATGGAAATATGATATTGCCGCAAATATGTGGACCTGGATGAAAGGACCAAACATTCCGGGTCAGTTAGCAGTGTATGGGACTATAGGAGTGCCCAATATTCTTAATAATCCTCCTGCTTCGATTGAAAATGCCGCTTCATGGACAAGCAATTCCGGTGATTTGTATCTTTTAGAACACTCCTCAAATGCTTTATGGAAATATGATATTGCCTCAAACATGTGGACATGGATAAAAGGCGTTTCTCCGCTTCATTTCGGAGTAAAAGGAGTGGAGGATCCATTAAATAATCCGGGCGGATCAGGATACAGCAGGTGGAAAGATAACAATGGTTTCTTTTGGAAGTTTGATGGCGGGGGCATATTATGGAGATATAATGATGCAACAAATAACTGGACATGGATGAGTGGCGATTCTACCTATATACCAGCAAGCAGTTACGGAATGAAGTGCGTTCCTTCGCCACAAAATTTACCATGCGGACGCAATGAAGGACGTGCAGTGTGGAAAGATACTAACGGCAACTTCTGGTTGTTTGGCGGCTATTCATTTTTGCCGCAGGGGGTTTATCTGATATGTGGATGTATAATGTTTCTTCAAATCAATGGACATGGGTTGCTGGCGACAGCACTTTTAATGCCAGTACAAATTACGGAACTATAGGAGTTTCAAGCCCGTCTAATAATCCCGGTTATAAAGAAGGCGCTATAGGATGGTCTGATAACAGCGGCCATCTTTTCTTATTCGGTGGCTTCGGATTTAACTCTTCTACCAATGCACTCTGGAAATTTACTATTGATACACTATGCGCCCCTTTGGGCAATGAGGAAATATCTGATACAAACCAGGGAATACAAATCTATCCGAATCCGGCTACGGGCGAATTAACTATTACCCTGCACAGGAATAATATTAAGAAAGCAGGTTTCATTTTATTCAACGTGCTGGGAGAACAGGTTTTCTCAGAAACAGAAAATTTTATTAAGGATTCATTTATAAAAAAAATTAATATTACTAATCTTGCTCAGGGGATTTACATTTTACAAATAAATATGGATGGCCGGATAGTAACGGGAAAGATAGAAAAGAAATAAAAAAAGAAACACACTTACATTTAGTGTTAACTCAAAATAAACAGACAACCCGTTATGGCTTACAATGAAAAATTGGCTGGCAGAATCAGGGAGGCGCTTGCTGACATTCCGAAAGTGGAAGAGAAAAAAATGTTTCGCGGAATTACTTTTATGGTGAACGGAAAAATGTGTGTAAGTGTAAGCGGTGACGAAATGATGTGCCGGTTTGACCCTGTATTGCACGAAACCGTTGCAGGGAAAAAGGGTTTCCGGACTATGATAATGAAAGGCAGAGAATTTAAGGGATACGGTTACATTAGCCAGGAAGGAATAAAATCAAAAAAGGATTTTGACTACTGGATAAATTTGTGTCTGGAGTTTAACACCAAAGCGAAAGCATCAAAGAAAAAAAAGTAAATACAACACTTTTTAATTACTAAAATGTTGTGACACTTACTTTCAGGCATGGAAAGCTAAAAGCGGAGTATGTGAATGATACGCCATTTTCTTAGTGAGGCTACGGTCAAAGAGTTTTGAAAAGATATTCCTTTTTCTCATGGACAATGCCAGCAGGTCAACATTATTTTTTTCAATGAAATCTTCCAGTTCATAATCCACATTGCCGCCCACCAGGTCATGGAAGGAAATGTTTTTGTATTCCACATTTGATTTTTTCTTCAATTCTTCTATATACCACTGAAGCAAATCTTTTTCATGGTCGTCAGTAGGTGCTACCTGGGAAACATGAACAATCATAATTTCTGAATGAAACAGTGCAGCTATTTCTGCAAGTGATGCAATGGAATTAAAATCGCTGTCCCTGAAATTTGTTGCAAAAACAATTTTATCAAGAGTTTTAAATTCCGCATTTTCAGGAATTACTAAAACGGGGCAGGGAGCTTTCTCAAGAACTGAAGCGGCATTGCTTCCTATGAAAACTTCCTTGAAGCCGCTTGCACCTTTTGTTCCCATTATAATCAGGTCCGGGTGTTTCTCTTCTGACAAAGAAATTATGTTGTCAACCGCAAGTCCATAATTGACTACCGATTCCACCACTAAGTTTTTAGAATGTAAGAGAATTTTATTCTCAATTTTTTGCAACCCATCTTGCGCAATATTCATTAATTGTTCCTCCACATCTTCATCAACCGGAACTCCTGCATAAGCGGGTATATGAAATGAATTAAACAGGATAAGTTTTGCTTTTAATTTATCACTTAATCGCAGGGCATAATTAAGAGCATTGTCTGCACCCAGGGAGAAATCTGTAGGAAATAAAATAGTTTTCATGAGTGATATTTTATGTAGTTATTGCTTGTTAATTTTTTTTAGGTTAAATATTTCAGTACAAAAGTATCTTTCATTGAGCCGAACCTAAATGATAAAAGTTACGAAGACATATGATTTTTGTCAGTTGATCTAAAAACTAAAGCAGGCAGCTTTAAGACAGCCTGCTTTGATAAAAGTTAACGGTTTCTTTGGTTTACAGCTTAATGAGTTTAACAGTACCAATTAACCTGCCTTCTTTCATCACATTTTTAATATTTATTTTTATCAGGCAATAATATATTTATTCTGAAACCAGGGTTTGTTTATGAATGATATTTCCATTTGAAGTAAATTCAAGAATATAGGCACCGGGTACAACCCGGCTGCTTAGTTTAATACTATTATTCCTGAGATTTCCATTTTGAATTATTCTGCCTGACATATCAGAAATCATAAATGGAACCTGTGAATTGGCGTTTTGTAAATTTATATGTAATACTGCGCCTGTCTTAACAGGATTTGGATAAACGGCACTTTCATTCATTTGTGTAAATATATTTTCATTTATCCCGGTAGTTCCGTTTCCATATTTTACAGTAACATAATTTGCATTGGTTGCAGAAGTGAAAGTTTGACCGGTTACCAATATATCGTTGTTGAAATCAAGAGTGATAGAATTAAATTTATCGTTAAGATTTATGCCTGCATCGTAGGTGATATTCCAAAGTAAATTTCCGTTGTTATCATATTTTAATATGCAACCGTTTTTAGTTCCGCCAGTTAAATTTTCAAAACCGCAGATGTAAATATTTCCCTGTGCATCAGTTACCATTTGTGAAGGTGCTGCACCGAGGCTATCAACACCAAAATATTTTTGTGTCCATACAATCGTTCCGCTGTCAATTACCATTGTTGCAAATGCATCAAGAGTATTGCCGTTAAGTAATTCTTTGCATTTCCCGGTGACTACAACAAACCCGTTTGGGAGCCATGTTTCTGAAACTGCTGTATCATTTCCGTTAGCGGTTCCGTTATAAGTTATACCCCACAGGCGTGTGCCGTAAATATTTTGTTTCATAGCAACCATATCATTGGTCGCACCCTCATCTGCTGTTCCGCACACGTATTGATTTTCGTCTGCATCTATTTTTACAGAGGTTGGATAATCTTCTGCGTTTCCGGCACCGTTGTACCTGGAATGCCAGTTTTGAACTCCGTTGGTTAAATATTGAATGGTAGTAATATCCTGTGTTGCTGTACCAAAGAAATTGAATGATTGTAGTAAAGGATAGGCTGTTCCGCCCGGAGTAACTGCTATGGCAACAGGATAGTCATCGGCACTTGCACCAGTATAATTCTCTTCCCATATCATAATACCGCTGCTGTCACATTTCATAATATACATATCGTATAAATTGCCACTGGGTGAAGTAACTCTTGCAATGGCGTAAAAATTACCCGAAGAATCTACATCCATGCCAATGCCATAGTCATCATAAGTAGTAAACCAATAGGGTTCATAATTCTTAGCCCATATTCTTCCGTTACTGTTGTATTTGCAAATAGCAAGGTCACCATCATTTAAAGCGGTTGTGCCTACAGCATATACATTTTGCCATTTATCCATCACCAGCTGTTTGCCGTAATTTTTACAGGATGCCTGTGTATTGCTGAAATGGTCAGCCCAGAGTTGCGTGCCGCCTGCATCGTATTTAACAGTAGTAAAATTTCCACCATTGAAAGTTTGGAAACTTGTACCTGTTATAAATACATTTCCCGATAAATCAGTGAGTAGATTGTTTGATTCATCTTTCCCGTTAAGCGCTCCGTCAAAAAATGCATCCCATATTTTTTGCGGAGCCTGTGCAGATGAATCCAGGTGAAAAATATTCAACAGCAATAATGTAAATACTATTTTTTTCATTGTTTTAATTTTTAACCAGTTTAACTGCCTGCAGGTTTTCGTTTGACTTTATTTTGCAGAAATAAATCCCGCTGTTTAATGCTGATAAATTAATTTCCATCCTGTTTTTACCTGTTTGAAGATTTTTTGCTGAAATACTTTTTACTTCCTGCCCCATCACATTATAAATGGAGATAGAAATATTTTTTGTTCCGGATAAATTAAATTCAATAGTGGTTGTATTGGAGAATGGATTTTCAAGAACCGTAATTGGTTGACCGGATGAAAGATTATTTTCAATCACACCAGTTGTTGCACAGGCCTGCAAACTCAGATCAATACAATCAAAGCCTGCAACGCCTCCCTTTTTGTAAATGGTTATACCTTCGGTTTGGGTTAAAATCCACAAGTTGCCTGATGTATCCATCTCAATATCTTCGACCTGTTTGTGTGCAATGGGTGATGAGCCATCCAGGAAAGATGTCCAGGATGTTCCGTCATAAACCGAAATGCCTCCATAATAGGGTGCAGTTTGTGTATTGTGTGCACCAATAAAAACGGTATCGGCATTGCCGAATGCAAGGGACGTTACATGGTCGGCAGCGATGTTTGAATTTGCTTCTGTCCAACTTGTCCATGTTGTTCCATCATATTGATAAACACCATTGTCGGTAGCCAGCCACATGTAATTATTGTGGTTAAATCCGATATCATATACGTACATAATGGGTAATGAGGAGAGGTTCATCGTTGACCAAACACCATTATCATAAATAGCAATGGTCATAAATCCCCCGAAATACATTTTGCCTCCTGCGCGGGGCTCCATACAAAGCAAACTTGTGGGAGGCAAGGTGCTGTTAGTTGAATTGTAATTTGTCCATGTGCTATTACTATGATCATACATAAAAACAGAATTACTATACATGCGCATAAATACATGCCCGCTATCATCGGCTTCTGCTTCTAAAGGCGATTGAAAAAGAGCTCCGGCATTTGTATTGTCCCATAGCACCCACGAAGCATAATTTTTATAATCACCTCCCGGAATTTGTATTGCATAACCCAATACACCATCATAAGTCATCCATATATCTCCATAGCTGTCTTCGGTAATTGATGTACCGATAGGAGTCATGTTTTGTAACGATGGAAAAAGCCCTTCGTTATATGGACCATAAGCTTCCCAATGCGGACAATCAAAAATTTGTATGCCGCCATCACCGTTTGCAAACCACTTCCGGTTTTTTGAATCTGCAAAAATCTGGTTGTTAAAGTTGTCCGCCAACCCGGTATTGAACCGGGTGTAGCGCGTCCAGTTAGTACCATCAAATTTTTCTAAAAACCCGATTCCGCAAATCCAGAAATTTCCCTGTAAATCTATTCGTGCATCATACGTATGATTGGTTTCAGGATGGGTAATCCAGTTTGTTCCATCATAAATGTAAGTAAGATAAGTGCCGCCAACAGTAGTAATGATAATGCTGTCACCTCTTGCATCTACAGCCCACAACCCGGTTGCTGAAACAGGTGAATTGGCAGAGTTGATGTGGCTCCATGTTACACCGTCAAAAATATCAATTGCAATTCCTGTGGCGGCATAAATTTTATTTGTGGTGGCATCGTATTCAACATCGGTTACATCGTTACTTGAAAGACCTGAATTCTGGCTGTTAAATAAAATCCAATTAAGCCCGTCAAATTTTATCAGGCCGAGATTGGATCCAATCCAGATATTGTTTTGCGCATCGGCTTTTATTTTGTCAACCTGTGCTGTTTGCAAATTAGAATTGGTGGGCGTATAAATAGTCCAGGCAGTTCCATTAAATTTTGCAACACCGCCTACTGCACTTAAAGTAACATCATTAAATGTTGCCCAAACAGTATTGTTGCCGTCAACAGTTATTCCCCGCATATCATCATTGGGCATGGGTGTATTTAAGGTTGTGTATTGTGTCCATGCAGTGCCATTGTAATGCGCAATGCCGCCATGTGAAATGCCAGTACCAATACCATTGGTTGCCACCCAAACGCCATCATTATTATCAAAAGCTATATCATATACACAGTCGGCAGGAAGGTATCCATCGTAATTTCCCCAGCAGGTAAAAATCGTATCGGCATAATTAAACCGCACCACTGAACCGGTACTCCAGAAAGGCAGGTAACCGCCCGTCCAGATATTACCGTTGCAATCGTTTACTACTACCTGTTGATAATCACCACCAATTCCTGATTTATCAGGACGCATATAATACCATTCAGGGCTTTGGGCTTTTGTAACAAAGAATGATGCATTACAAATTAAGAGTACAAGTAGTATTTTTTTCATTTGGATTAATTTTTAACCAGTTTAGCTGTTTTTATATTCAATAATTTAAAATCAGATTTTTTCGAAAGTCAGTAAATCCGTGCCGCCATTGCCGCCACTTACATCTTCCAGTTTTATGATAGAAGAATTTTGCTGCAGAACGTGCCAGTCATCATTCAATTCTTCAAAAGGAACCGTTGTTCCAAAGTTTAAAATCAATTTCTGCTGGCTGTCATCATTTCCATTCGACCAGGTTCCGTTTACTGTATTTGCAGAACTTGAAGCAGTTATGGTGCCATCAGAATTAAATTGAAAATTATAGCTGGTGAAATGATGAGTTTCATCGTTTCCACTGTCATTGAATAGTGTAATCTTCCATTTACCCTGTTGAACAGTTGTATTTAATACAGAAGTTGGATTCGTAGAAGAGTTGTCATCTTTTTTGCATGATATAGCTAATGTTGCCATTGCAAAAATTAATAAGGTAATTTGACTGATTTGCTTTTTCATATTGTTTTATTTTTATTTTTTATACTGCAAAGTTGCATTCAAAATACCCTGTGTAAGATGACTCAAGTCAGTGCAGAAGCTGATCTTTATCATCTGATTAATTTTAGTAAGAATGTTTTTTAATGTTATCAGCTAACTGAACCAGGAAGGAATTATAATTGGCACTAATCAATTTTTAATAACCTTAAAATTTTGAATATGTTCCCCATCAACAATCTTGAGCAGATATAATCCGTTGCTAAGATCATGAAGGTCTATTTTGTTTGCAGCATTACCGGTAAGTTTTATCACTTTCAGAATTCTTCCATCCACATTAAGAATTTGGGCTTGTGAATTTTCCGATTGGTTGCAATTGAGAATAAAGTCTCCGGTTGTTTCACCTGCATAAACAAAACAATGAGTGTCTTCCTGGTTATTGCGAACAGAAATGATTTGTGAATAGCTAAAATCATTATTGTAATCAACCTGTTTTAAGCGATAATAGTTTATTCCATTCAAAGGAGAGTCATCAAAAAAGGAATAGGAAATTATATGGGAAGAATTGCCTGCACCTTTTATCGTACCGATGGTTTTAAGTTGATTTACGTCTTTACTGCGTTCAACAGCGAAATAATTATTATTGATTTCTGAGGCGGTAGCCCATTTCAAAAGATTTCTGTTGCCTTCATTACTTCCGGTAAAAGAAATTAATTCTATTGGTAATGGGGTTGCAGCAGCACAGGTGAGGCTAAAAAAAACTGGCTGGTCGGCAATGCCGTTTAATTTAGTCGTGCAGTAAGAACCTGGTGTAGTAGGAAAATCTGTTGAATGAGAAGTGCCGCTGACAGTTATCGTATCGTTGACACCGCCATGGTTTCTTAAAGATATTTTTGGAGAAGTGTAATCGTACATGGAAGAACCATAATCCATATCGTTTCCTCCTACAAAAGTTGAACCTCCGCAACCATAGCCTGTCGCGGCAGCATCAAGCTGAACGACAAAGAAGTCAACGTCACCGCCTCCGGTAGCATGGTTTTGCTGCAATGCTCCCGTGGAGGTTGGAAAACCCACTGATGCTATTCCTGTAACATACGCTTCGCCTAAGCTGTTAACTGCTATCCCGGTTCCTGCATCAGCCCACTCTCCACCAAGAAAGGTAGAGTAACTCAATGCATTTCCCGCAGCATTTAGCCTGGTAACAAAAGCGTCAGCGTTATGATTGCCGAGCGCATCTTGTCCATGAACAGGTTGCAATATTGCCGGAGTAGTTGGAAAAGTAAATGTGGATGTGCTTCCAACAATATAAGCTTCGTCAGTAACAGAGTTTACTGCTATTCCATTGCCCCAGCCCGAACCCAAGTAAGTTGAGTAATTATATGTAACCGGTGTTGTGGCAGAAAGTTTTGTAATAAATACCATCGAATTATCCCATCCGCCATCATAGGTATTGTTGTAAGCACCGGGAGTAGTTGGAAATGCAGGAGACGAAATATCCTGGAATCGTCCTGTAACATAAGCATTCCCCGCACTATTTACAGCTATGCTTCTGCCATAGTCATCACCGCCACCACCTAAACGAATTGAATATACCAGACTGTTAGCTCCGCTTTGTGAAATGTCAAACTTGGCTACAAAAGCATCATGATATCCTTGCGCGGTTTGTTGGGCAGCGGTTGATGTATTCTTAGTCGGGAATGTATTCCCACCTGAGCTGGTGTTGCCTGTTATATATGCTTTTCCGGCACCATCTAATACTATTGCATACGCTTCTTCACCACCGTCTCCACCAAACCATGTTGAATATACTAAGCCTGTCCCGCCTGCGTTAAGCACTGTTAAAAGCGCATCGGAACCGCTTGAAGTATAAATATTGGGTTGATAAGCTGAAGCTGTAGTTGGATAGGTATTGCTTCCTGTCCAGTTTGTTTCACCATAACCCACTATAAAAGCGCGACCAGATGCATCCACTGCAATTCCTAATCCCATTTCTCTCGAAGAGCCTGAAAGATAAGTGGAATAAATCAGGGTGGCTCCATCTTTGGAAAATTTGGAAACAAAAATTTCAGGATCAATCGCTCCAGGTCCGGAGTAAGCACCGGGAGTGGTGGGATAAGTGCCGTCCACCATGCCGGTCAGGTATATATTTCCTGCGGCATCAGTGGCATTGGAAAAACAATAATTAATGTTATTGCTTGCACCCATTGCTTTGGTATATGAACTAAATACAAATTCGAATAACGGGTCTATAACCAAATCATAATTGTTGTTATATGTGCCGGCAGCGCTAAATCCAAAAGTGGTATCGTTAAGGATTACGTAGTGAACTTCAACAGGATATTTTATTCCATTTATTACCTGCCATGCCACAGGGGCTTTTTGTATTTGGGTATCCCAGGGAGTAATGATCTCCAATTCCCCATTTGTATTTACAGTTAATTGCTGAACACCTTCAAAATTATTGATGATTGAATTGATATCACCTCCGGGATGAATAACATAATCATATTTCAGATTGTTTCCGTTGCCATAAAAATCCAGATCAATAGCGCTATAAATATTATTATAATGTAAAAATGAGTATTCCGGAGGATGAATAACCCAGTTGGTTGTGTCGCTTCCTTTTAAATAAGAGATTTTGCTTTCGTGTCCGCTGTCGCCATTTATAATCATATCCGAATTGATATTCAAAAAGTTCATATTCCAAACGATGTAGGAATAAACTTCCTGTCCTATGCTGTCTTCTTCTTCCCCTAATTGTGCGAAGCTCATCCCATCACTCATAAAATATACATTTAAAGGAACAGATGTTGCCTGGTAAAGTATGTTATCAGACCACTGTCCTTTGTTTTGGAGAAATGTAACGGGTGAATTACCGGAACCAGGTGTTCCGTAAGCAGGCAATGTTATTGTATTCAGCATCCCTGTAAATGCACTTACTAAAATGGTTAAGATTTTTTTCATGGTAATTTGTTGTTCAGCTTCATTGCAAAATTTTAAAGAATTAACCATCTGAAAATTGAAATTTGTCATATTTAAAAATGATTTTAATCATCATTCAAAAAAGTCAAAAGTAAATGCTCCTTTAGTTTGAGAGAAATAAAAAAGTCTGAACGGGAATAAATTGATGCTGAGTAATCCTGTTTTTCTTATTAATTGGGCATACTAATTTTAAGAAGGTAAAATTATTGGCTAACCTGCCGGAAAGTCTTACATAATTTTTGAAAAGAGTTACATGATTCACACATTTTAAAAGGCTATGGAACGGCAAAAGAGAATAAAAGAGTTCTTCCTATCATTCGAATTCTTTACAGTTGTATTCAACATTTGTCAATTTAAAATTCCCATAACATAAATTTCCTTCGGGATAATTGTAAATCGCATCTGCATAACCCGCGAGTTTAAATCCATTAATTGTCCTGTAATCTTTCATAGGTGTTGACCACGGTATTCTTTTCATTGAATTGTTTTCTGCAACAGCAAAACGATCATCCGAAATAAAGTTTATGAGTTCTCCATTGTCACCAAAATACAACCATGCTGCTATAGTGATATTGTTAGTTGTAAATTCTGCTTTCACTTTATTGCTGTTAGATTCCAGCCATTTAATTCTTTTGTCAATTAGTGTGGCAGGAGCCAACACACACATGTCATTAAAAAAAGTCACTGTTTCTGCAACACCCATCTCTTTACCGGATTGATATTGTACCCTGAACAAAGAGAATAATCTTATATCCATGAATGCATCACCATTTTTATAGCAATGAAATCCTGCAACCGGCAAATGCTTCATTGGTGCCTTCATAAAGAACAAACGAGTTGAGGCATCTACAAAATTGTATTGTTCTGATGTGAATCGCATCCATTCAGATTGTTCGTTCTTCCTGATTTGCCCTGTGAATTCAACTTTGAAATTTTTTACAATTGGTTTATTCACTGAGCCTGTATAGTGAAGATACTTTTTTACAGGCTCCGGTAAACTCTGAATGTCATTTTCAGTTAACAATGATTCAGCAATAGAAACATCATCCTTCAATTTTCTTGTTACTTCATTTTTAAATTTATTACCGAAGTTCCACGTTCCGTATCCAAAGATCATAGCAAAAAGGATGATGACATTTGCAATCGCCCCGAATTTTGCATCATGCCAGCTTGTTATAATAAGATATTGAGAAAATAATACAGCAGGAATACTGGCAATCCACCACGTATCTTTTTTAAAAAAAAATTGTACGCTTGATATTATAAATAACAAGGCTGTCAAAAACCATAGTACTCCAACAGGTTTTGAAATTTCTTTTGTAAGCTGAGTGATGTTTCCATAGCCAAATGCTTTTGAAAAACCCATCAGGTGAATTAATCCATGAAAAAAAATGATTATTGAAATAATATATCGAAGCATGAGTCTATAATGTTTTTTGAGGGTGAAAATTTTTGAATAATAAGAAGCAGCCAATAAATCCTCCTAAAGCAATCACCATATAAAATGGCATCAACGGATCCCATTTTCCATAAGCTTTTGAATAAGCAAGAAATATTGTTCCCAAACAAAGAGCTAATCCATAAGCGAATCCTTTAACCAGCATAACCAGGCTTAAAATATATCCCCAAGGTTTTCGATTCCATAAAAGAAATCCTGCCAACAATGAATTAGGAATTACAATGGATAAATCCAATGCAAAAATCAATGGCGGAACGGCTGGTTCTTTACCTGAAATAATAAATTTCACACACTGACTTCCTTCTACAATAAGCAGTGGAATTGTTGTAAAGAACAAATAAGCGGCAATCCATCTAATGGGTGTATTTTGGCTAAAGCCCGAGATTATATTTTTTATATCGGGACCGGATAAACCAAAAATCAAAGCATATATGCTCAAGGCGAATATGGCAACATATAGCAGAAAGAATTTATTAAAAACCGTTCCGAAAAGATAAAAAGCATAATTATAAAGCATGTATGCAATCAGTCCCATTAACAGCAGATGACTTTTTTGAGAACCATTTTTGTAAAATTTAATTGTAATGATCGTCAGAGGTACTACAACAAATAAGGTAATGATATCATTTGCCTTCCAGCTAATTTTAAAGAAATCGCTATCCCGATAGAGATCAGGCAACAATAAACCGCCTGCTGACGCTACTGCAGCAAGAATCAGAATGATGGTTGACAGAAGTAATGTCAGGTTATGCCTTTCCTTCATTAATACGATTAGTTTTTGGTGAGAATAAATAAATCATTACCAGCAGCACTATCATGAGCACATTCCATGTGAAATAAGCAACGAGCCCGATTGGAGTCATTACCCAACTCACATCAATGATTGTCCAAAGTACGCTCAACAAACTCACGATTCCATTTGCAATGAGAAGACTGCTGATGAAATTATTTTTATCGCGATAGTATCCTGCCATGAGCCATGTTGCAATGCCGAGGAATGCATAGCCCCACATTTCATTTGCCCAGCAAAATGAAAGAGGATTTGACATGGAGAAAGTGGAAATGGCAAAATCATATTCAGGTTTATAATTCAAAGCGAGATTGTGAACGAAAGTGGTTTGACAGATATAGTTGAAAGAAATCAGTGCGCAAAAAACAATCGTCCATCCGAACGAAACAAATAAATGAAATTTTTTTTGATCATCCTGTTCTTTGAAATTCAAATAATGTCCTGCAACCAGCATCAGCATTCCTCCCATTAAAAGAAAGCCAAAGTAGAAAGGCAAATCCTGGATGGTGCTGTAATTTTCTGCAAATACTTTTGAAGAAACCCATTCTGGCTGTGGCTTCACTAAATTCACAACCAGGAATGCAACAGGGCCTGACATGATGTAACCAACCAAAGCTACAAGTGCACCCAGGGAAATAAGTTTATTATAGTTGACTTTCATTTTGCTTCTGAAATTTGCTTTGCCGTTTAAAGAACAACATCAGCAAATACAAAGAACCAGTCGTTGTAACCATCCAGGGAGATGCGAGCATAAGTAATGCGTTTGAAAAATGCGGATAGAAATATACAAGAGAAATTATCGGGATCATCACCCCATTGGCAATTAAAAACCACCTGAGCCATTTCTCATACCCGGTGTTCTCAAAAACAGGGACTATGACCAATGTTGCTAATCCCATAAATATATATCCTAATGCATCAAGAGTCCAGCACAAAGAGTGAGGCGTTTGAATGAGTACGGGATCAGGATTGGTATAAGGAATGACGGCTGTTAATTGAACCGTGTAATTCAGCATAACATATATAACATATATTACGGCAAAAAGAAGAGCAGCATGGCTCCAGATCTTTTTTCCTGGCGACACTGAATAATGAAGCGCAAGGATTGCAAGCAAAAAGGGAACAGCAATGCAAAAAGAAAATCCATAAATGAGGATTGCGTCAGCAGGAGATTTCAGAATTCCTGAAATCTGCAGTATTTGTGAAATGCAATAACCCGCATTTGCAACACATGCTACAAGAGCAGCATAGAAACCGAGCCCGTTTACGATTTCCCTTTCGTTGCCAATATCAATGGAGAGCTGATATTTCATTTGAAACTATTTTTCAGAATTTAATTCCTTTCTTTTTCATTTCTTCTGCAAGCTTTCCTGCAATGAGGTGACGCTGGCAATTTTTTGGTGAGCAAGATGCCATTTAACTTTTTGGTCGAATGAGGGGTTCTTCGGCATTTTGTTTTTTTCATGCCATGCTTTGTTGATTTTCATTTTATAAATAAATGAACTGCAAGTATCAAGTAACCGGAAATTATTTAGTATGATAAAAATCATTTATGCATCTGATGCTGCTCATAAATAAATTTACACAGAGAGGCGATCTTTGCATGATATAAATATATAATGCTATGACAACATTAATTTCAACACCCAAGAATGATTTCCTGTTACAGGAACACCCGGTAAACATGCATGAGGAAACTATGGAATGGCTTTCGGAACTGAAGTTCTGCAAAATTGAGCTTGCGTTTCTTAATAAGCTTTTAAATAAAGCTTTCCTTAGTTCAGTAAGCATAAAAAAAATAAACGCACTGGATGAGCTTGATAAAAAAATAAAAGTGTTCAGGGAAGAAATGTTTAAGGAGATTTATGATTCTGTTATCAGCCACGAACAGCACCTGGCATTGCTGGATGAAAATGCATTTGCACAGGATGCCCATGTGATTAAGCAGGAGCATAACAAAATGAGCACGAGTGTAAATGCATTTATGGGTTCGGTAAAAAAGGTTAAAAAGGAAATTTATGATTTTGTTGAAGGACAAATGAAGCAATCAAAAAAGATTACAAAAGATTTTGAAGAGGGTAACCTTACACTGTAATAAAATAATTTTAACCTTTAAAGATTTTTCAGAATTAATTCTACCCGCTCCTGCAGCCTGAGCACAGGGACATGTATGACGGGAAAAGGCAACGATTCGTAAACTTCAGTAAGCAATGTATGGATTTTTTTTTGTGCAGCTTCATTCTCCGTCCGCGCATAATCATGCACTAATGGGAGAAATTCCAGGATGAACACTTTTTTATATGAAACGGTGCGCAATGCATCCAGTAACATTTTGTCTTCCGGAAGATTAAGAAAACGGTAATAAGCAAGCGCATCAGGAATAGCCCTGTCAAGAAAAACAATTTCATCAGGCGATAATTCTTTTTCGAGTTCAATTTGCATATTCAAAACTCCTGATTGAAATTCTGTTTGATTTTTTTTAATTTCTTCTGTTGTTCTCCCATCAAGCCGCTGCGTATCGAGGTAGTGCCTTGCGTTTTCAATTGTTGTTTTGTATCCCTGCGATTGAAGCAAATTCACAACGGTTGTTTTGCCGGAGCAGGGTGCCCCGGTGATGACATACCAGTTGGTTTGCCGGCCTGGGTTATTGATAATTTTATTTATCATGTATTTTTAAAAAAAATTTCAGGCTGCAAAAGCGGACTGGTGTTTTTAATTTTTATCAAACGTGCTGAAGAAGAATAGGGGCTAACTGGTTTGCCTGGATAACACCTGACTGTCTCCATTTTATTTCTCCCTTTTTAAAAATGATTAAAGTTGGAACTGACTGCACATTGTATGCCGCAGCAGCCTGTGGATTTTTATCAATATCCACTTTTATTATTCTTGCTTTGTCTCCAACCTTTGAAGAGACTTCTTTCAATATCGGAGCCATCATTTTGCATGGCCCGCACCATTCGGCAGAAAAATCCACAAGAACGGGAGTTTCAGAATTAATAAGTTCATTAAATTTTGACATTTCTTTTTTTCATTTTATTTACCCAAAGTAAAATAAACCATGTAATAGTTATGCCAAACAACAGCCAAAGCCATAAAATATAATTTTTAAGGAAGGTTGTGAAATATATTCCGATAAGGATGCCATAAGAAATAAGGCTCAATTTAATTATGGCAAACTCTAGGTTTGACCATGTTGTTTTAGCTCTGAGAAAGTTCAGCAAATATTGATTTGTACAAAGATAGCATGCAAAGTTTTTTCTATTCCTGATTAAAATCATTTCCGGGGATAACAATGATCATTGAAACGTCCTTCTGAGCGAATGTATTTTTGTGTTGTTAATTAAATTAAAGTCCGGCAGTTGTTTAGAGGTGAGTATTTTTTCATAAGGGTTGTCAGGCCGGACAGCCCTTTTATTTTTGTATAAAAATTTTAAGGATATGAAAGCCATTGTATATAGTACCAAACATTTTGAAAAAAATCATTTGCAGAAAGCGAACCGGGATCATGATTTGATTTTTGCGGAATTTGCTCTTAGCGCGGTTACTGCTGAAAAAGCAAATGGTTGTGAGGCAGTAGTATTGTTCACCAGTGATATGGCAGATAAAAAAACGCTTGAGTTGCTGAAGAAAGGCGGAGTTAAATTTATAGCGACACGTTCAGCCGGATATGACCACATTGATATTGAAGCAGCAAAAAGTTTTGGGTTGAAAGTTGCGAACGTACCGGAGTATTCTCCTTATGCCGTGGCTGAACATGCGGTGTTGTTAATGCTTGCTTTGAATCGAAACCTTATAATGGCAAATGATTTGTTCAGAAAAAATAATTTTCTTCTTAATAATTTGATTGGAACCGAATTGCACAACCAAACTGTCGGGGTGATTGGAACCGGGAAAATAGGGGAGACCGTTATTAAAATTTTAACCGGTTTTGGCTGCAGGATTCTTGCTCATGATATTCTTGAAAGAAAGGAACTGGAACAAAAATTAAATTTTACTTATTGTGATTTGGATACTTTACTTAATGAATCAGACATTATCACTCTTCACCTTCCATTGAATGCGCATACCAAGTATTTGATTGATGGAAATAAATTTAAAAAGATGAAACGCGGAGCCATGATAATTAATACAAGCCGTGGCGCTGTAATCAATACAACCGACCTCATTCATTCATTAGAAAACGGGCAAGTGGGAACTGCCGGGCTTGATGTGTATGAAAATGAAAAACCTCTTTTCTTTAAAGATCTTTCGTCAGCAAAAATTACTGATGAACAATTCAAGAAGCTTAAATCTTTTCCGAATGTTCTGATGACGGCTCACCAGGCATTTCTTACTGAAACTGCATTGCAGAATATTTCTGATACTACCATTTCAAATCTTGACAGGTTTGAAAATCCTGAAGCCGAAAATAAAAATCAGGTTGCTTAAAAATCAATTCAGGATTTCTTCTCTCTGAATTTTTACCGGGTGATTCTCTTCCATGAAATCTTTGTCATGGATTACAAGCAATGGAACAGATGTTTGGAAAGCAACCTCTTTGGTAACGCTTGGTTTGAAAATGCTTTGCAGGATGTTCCTGTGATGGGTGTACATTACAAGGCAGTCAGCTTTATGTTTTTTAAGAAAATAATGTATTCCACTGGTAACATTCGCATCATTACACACAAATCCTGATGTTTTCGGATACTTTATGTAAGCTTTAATTTTTTTGGTTGTTTTCTTAAGATTATCATCTTCGTTCGCGGACAGGAGTTGCGTATTAATATTCAGGAAAAGGATTTCTGAATTAAACATTTTTGCAAAGGGAATTAATGTTTTAGTGTGCTCCAGGTTATCATTTAATAAATCGGTGGCATAAACCAATTTCTTCAACCCTTCATACTTTGCTCTCGGAGGGATTGCCATTACCATACATGGGGCTTCGCGGATAACGCGTGTTGCATTGCTTCCCATCATCATTCTTTCCATAGCACCTTTCCCGGTAGTACCCATCACAATCAGGTCGGCTTTTTTCTCTAAAGCTATTTCCACTATCCTGGCTGAAGCCAATCCTTGCTGAAGGATTAATTCAATATTCATTCCTCTTGCTGCCTTGCTGATTTTATTATGATATTTTTTTAATTCTGCCAAAGCTGAATTGTAAAGTACCGAATAATCCAATTGCATGGTCATCAGGGGAACATTTGTATAAAGAACGGGAGTTTCAAAAGTATGCATCAGGATAATTTTTGCTTTTGTCTCTTTAACAATTTCAATTGCATACCTGCATGCATTGTCAGCATTTTTTGAAAAATCGGTGGGGACGAGGATTGTTTTCATTTTATTATTTTAGAAATTATTTGAGGGCAAAGAAACAACAGGAGGCAGCTTAATGGTATGATATTTATTAATGAAACAGATGATTAAAATCATATTGCAGGTTTAACGGTAAACTTATCTCCAATACCTATCAGGTTAATAAAATAAAATCTGGTAATTGGATTCAAGGAAGACTTTCCAAAAAAGAAGTTGAGAAATATTGGATGCAATTAACCGATTTTCCTATGAAGCTTTAACAAAGTTCATTCATATTTTTTATGAAAAACATAGCCCGGTAACGAGGATTGATGATTATGTTCTTTTGTTTAAAAATAACTTTTCATTATTTGAAAAACCAACTCTTAAATCTATTGGAGGAAATTTCAGCAGAACACCTGCAAAGCCTTTAAATTTAGAAGGGTGATTTTGTTTTTGATGTTTTTGATTTAGTTACCACCTTCATTTTTTCTTGTAGTTATTTAGCACTCGTAAAGTTCAATACGATAAAAACATGAACAAACAATCAATACGAATTATTGATCTTACAGTAGAGGAACTGAAGGAAATTCCCGGAGAGACTATTAATAACCTTAAACTCAATGGAGAGCCTGATAAATTTATTTCTACTAAAATCACCTTAACTCAGCTGTGCGGGACTTATGGTTGTGCAAAGCCCCCCCGTTTAACCCCTATCATTCATCTCCCGTTCCTGCTGTTCATCCCTTAAATTGAGCAGTTCATCGCGCGCAATGGCTTTTTTCCGTTCTTTAAAAATATCTTTACAAAAAAATATTAGAAGATGCTTTTTGAAAGCTGGCTGAGCAGGCGGATCCGGAATAACTGGTTAAAGGCAAATGTGCAATATTTCCTTGTCGGGTTATTAATCGGCACGTTCTTAAATATCCTTTTCCAGCTGGTTTCGCATGAGTTCCGGGAGTGGCGGAATATTCTCATGACATTTATTGTAAGCGTTATCATCACGCTTTGCATCACCAACATTTCAATTATTTCTTCGCGTATTATTAAAAAGAAATTTTCTTCCCCGGTAATTAATATTATTTTAAATTACCTGCTGATTTCACTGGGAGTAGTTATAGGTACCGAATTAAGTTTGCTGCTGGCAATGTGGATGTACCAGGTTCCGTTTTCCGAATTCAACCATTTTGGAAGTCTGAAGTTTAATTTTACTATTGGCCTCATAGCCGGAACGCTGATTTACGTGTACCAGCTGCAGCGCGATAATTATGATCATAAGATTAAAGATAAGGAGCTGCAATTGCTGAAGCTGCATGAACTGAAAACGCAGGCTGATTTAAAAACATTGCAGGCACGCATTAATCCGCATTTTCTTTACAACGCGCTGAACTCCATCACATCGCTCATTCATGATGAACCGGGTAAAGCGGAAGAGATGACCATTAAGCTGTCACAGTTATTTCGTTACAGCATCAATACGCAGGAGGCTAACTGGGCATCGGTGAAAGAAGAGCTTGAAATGGTAAATACCTACCTTGATATTGAGCGTGTGCGGTTCGGAAACCGGATTTCCTTTATTACCGGTGCTGATGAATCCATAATAAATGAAATGATTCCAAGGTTCCTGTTACAGCCATTAGTGGAAAATGCCTTAAAGCACGGATTGAAAAACAAAAGCAGTGATGGAATTTTAAAAGTAAATATTTCGGGAGCAAATGCGAATATTATTATCAGTGTATCCGATAACGGAATTCCGTTTCCCGATGATTTGCTGGCAGGATATGGATTGCAGAGTACCACTGATAAATTAAATTTGCTGTATGGCAACGCATGGAAATTAAATTATGTGAATATACCGGAAAAGAAAATCAGCATTGAGTTGCCAAAACAAAACCAATGAACACTCCTGTCAAAGCAATAATTATTGAAGATGAGGTGCTGGCTATAAAACGGCTGCGGAGGCTGCTTGAAAATTACGCGGACGAAATAGAAGTAGTTGCCGAAGCTGCTAACGGGGAGCAGGGCTTGCAATTGGTGGAACAGCACAAGCCCGGTTTGATTTTTTTGGATATTGAAATGCCTGTAATGAACGGGTTTGAGATGCTGAGCCGGTTAAAGCATCTTCCTAAAGTAATTTTTACCACTGCATTTGAGGACTATGCAATCAAAGCGTTCGAAGAAAATTCAATTGATTATTTGCTGAAACCTATAGAGCCTGAGCGGTTGGATAAAGCCATTCAAAAACTGAAACGGCTTGGCAATACGGATACATCATTATTACCTGAACAAATTAATGCCGTTGTCAAAGCTTTACATGTTAAAAAGGAAATCAAATCATTGCCGGTTAAAATGGGTGATAAAATATTTTTGATTAAGCCGGAGCAAATCGCTTTTCTTGAAGCCAAAGACAAGTACGTTTACATTGTAACGGATGATAACATGGAATACTTAACCGACTTTACTCTTACTTCACTCGAAGAAAAACTTTCCCGTCCATTCATGCGCGTGCACCGTGCTTATATTATCAATTGTGATAAAGTAAAAGAATTTCACAAAGGTGACAGCGGCTCTTTTATTATTACCATGAAGGATAAAAAGAATACAAGAATATATTCCGGGCGTTCGTACAGCGAAAATGTAAAGTCGCTTTTTGAAATCTGAATAATGGTTTTCAAAGTCCCGGCTTTTTTTATCTGTATATAGTTCCGTTCATCCATCCCGTCACGCAGTTCATCGGAATTCTGCTTCAATTACCTGTATTGCGCCACACATTTGCATCATCAAATTATAGATGATGAAAAATTTAGCTGCTTTAGCGATTGCGTTTATCCTTGCTGTTCCGGTTCTTGCACAGACAACTATTTCAGGAACTATTACTTCTGCGAAAGGGGATACTATAACCGGGGCAAACGTTTTTATCAAAGATGCTTTTGACGGCAGCACTTCGGACGTAAAAGGAAACTTTTCGTTTACAACGGATGAATCCGGTGACAAAATTTTAATGGTAACTATGATTGGTTATGAGCCTTACCAAAAGCAGGTTGCTTTAAATGGAAAACCTGTAACAATTAATATCAGGCTCTCCGAAAAAGTAAGTGAATTGAATACAGTGGTAATAAGTGCCGGAAACTTTGAAACCGGTGATGTAAAAAAAATGGCTGTGCTCAACTCTATTGACGTGGCAACCACTGCCGGAGCAACTGCAGATATTTTCGGTGCATTGAAAACATTACCCGGCACGCAACCGGCAGCCGAAACGGACGGATTATTTGTCCGTGGCGGTGATGCGCATGAGTCAAAAACATTTTTTGATGGCATGTTAGTGAACAATCCATTTACATCTGAGTTACCTGACATTGCGCAACGCGGCAGGTTTTCTCCCTTTATGTTTAAAGGTACCTCATTCAGCACTGGTGCATACTCCGCTCAGTATGGCGAAGCCCTGTCATCAACCATGTCGCTGGACAGCAAAGACGTTTCACCAAAAACAAAATCCGATATCGGTATCATGTCAGTGGGATTGGATGCCACACATGTGCAGCGTTTCAAAAACAGCTCGCTTGATTTAAACGGAAGCTATTACAACCTCAAACCGGTTTTTTCTATTCTGAAACAAAATACTGAGTGGACTAAAGAGCCTGAATCGTTTAATACAAATGCTTTTTATAAAATGAATACAGGAAACAAAGGAATGTTAAAAATTTTTGGCAACTATAAACATTCCCGTGTGGGGATCATCAGTTCTGATTTTAATGACATCACTGAAAATGTTAATTACAATATAACGGGGGATAATTTATTTCTACATTCCACATGGCAGCAATATGTTCATGATAGCTGGAAAATAAATATTGGCGCTGGTTATAGTAATGATGAAGACCATATTGATATAGATACCAATGTTGTTCATCAAAAGGAAAAATCATTACATGCGCGTGCAGCAATTACGCGTTACTTCGGAAAATTATCCGATATAAAAGCAGGTGTTGAATATTTCAATTTCTCAAATGATGAATCGTATAATGAATTACAACATCAGCTGACAAGCCCGGTGATTGCTTCATTTATTGAAACCAATTATTACGTTACTAATAAGTTTACTTTCCGCATAGGAGCAAGGCATGAGCATGCTGAATTGATTAAGAGCAGTAACCTTGCCCCGAGAATTTCAATGGCTTACAAATGGAACGACATTTCGCAGGTTTCACTGGGGTATGGAAAATTTTACCAGTTACCCGGTGATGATTTTCTTTTTGATTCAAAAGCAATTGGATTTGAAAATGCAACACATTATGTCCTGAATTATCAATACCAGCAGGAGAAAAAGACTTTTCGCGCAGAAGCCTACTATAAAAAGTATGATGATTTAATTAAGCAGCATGGAAACGAGCCTGAACAAATAGACAATTCCGGCTATGGCTATTCCAGGGGGATTGACATTTTTTACCGTGACAATAAAACAATCCGCTATGCTGATTACTGGATATCGTATTCATTTCTTGACACAAAAAGAAACTATCACAACTACCCGGTTGAAGCGACTCCGGCATTTGCTGCGCAGCATGTTGCAAACATTGTAGGCAAATACTTCATTGCCAAAATCAGCACAAGCATTGGCGCAACATATACGTATGCATCCGGCAGGACTTATTATAACCCTAACAATGAAATTTTTTTATCTGATAAAACAAAAGACTATCATAACTTCAGCATGAATATCAGTTACCTCACGTCTATAGCCAATCAATTTACTATAATATATTTTTCAGTAGAAAACATTTTCGGAATCAGCAATGTATTTGGTTACCGGTATTCCCCGGATGGTGCGGTTCGGAAGCCCATTGCGCCTTCGGCTCCGCGCAGTATTTTTTTAGGAGTGTTCATCACGTTTGGCGATGGTAATTACAGGTAAAGTAAATCTATTAAAACTGAATTAAAATAATTTCAAACAATTAAAAACAAAATAAAATGAAAAAAGAAATTTTAACAATCATCATCTCCTTTATAGTAGTAACAGGCGTCCTGGCATCCGATTATGAAAAAGGAATGCTGAAAGGAAAGGAAATGTTTACCAATGCAAAAACACTGGAAGAGTCTGTCAATGTCACCAATTATTTTGAACGCATTGCAGAAGCTAATAAAAACGAATGGCTTCCGCTTTACTATGCAGCATACTCATGTTTGAGTGTCGGTTTTCAACAGGATAAAACCGAAACTAAGGACGAATGGTATGAAAAAGGCCTTGCTTTTATTGATCGTGCAAACGCCATAAAAAGTGGGGAGAGTGAGCTGCTTGCCATGGAAGGTTATTTAAAGCTTATGTACATTTCTAATAACCCGATGTCACGTGCCCCGCAGCAGACCGGTGATGCAATTGAATTATTAGAGCGGGCGAAAGCTTTGAATCCGGGTAATCCCCGCCCCTGGTTTATCCATGGACAAAATACATTTTACACACCGGAATTCTTCGGGGGAGGAGCTGGCAATGCAAAACCATTATTAGAAAAAGCAATTGCTTTATACAAAACATTTACACCATCAAACCAGCTTATGCCTGATTGGGGAAAAGAACGTTGTGAAAAGCTGCTTGAAAAATGTAATGAGCAAAAGAAATAAGAAACCACATTATCCTGGCTGAAGCCAAGCCTGGTTGAAGGATTAATTCAATATTTATTCCTCTTGTTGCCTTGCTGATTTTATAACGTATGATATTTTTTAATTCTGCTAAATATGAGTTTTGATTAGCAGCACCATCGTTTTAAAAAGTAAATTGAAAAATTTGAGCTTTGTTAAACATTACGCGTGTATCCTATTCAATAAAATATCATTTCCCTCCATATTGCATCCTTGATGGCGGAGGTTTTCGGGCTCCCTGATTATTCGGTTTTTATATCCTCAATAATATCAAACCTTAACCGGCTTGAACCCTGTCCACGACCAGTTTCTTTTCGTCTTCCCAGCCACAAATAAGTTTTTCCATTGAACCAGCGCGCACGCTGATAGGCGCGTTTTACAATTACCCCCGAATAAGGAACTTCTTCTTCATTGATAAAATATTTTTCCTTTACTTCGTTTAAAATTACTCCCTGGGGTTTGATTCCGCCCCCGGTTGCAAAATCGGGCATTTGCGCTCTTTGTAATTTCATTTCACTCACGCTTTCGTCTGCAGGCACCGGAATGAACGGAATCCAATTGAAAGGGACCGTGGTTCCTAAAGTATATTTGATTTTTGCAGCAGACTCAGTAATCAACTCGCGTTTTACGGCATTTGCATCAGCATATTCTTTACCGCTTGTGCCCTTTCCAAGTTGCGATGGAAAAATATCTTCAATCGCCCAAACCATATTTGCCATTTCATCACGAATGAAATTTACCTTTTCGACTGGTTCGCTTTCCAAAAATTTTGTAAGAGTTGGCGGCAGGAATAATAAATTATTGTAAGAGCCTGATTGATCTTTATTGCTGATGGAGAACATGGAAAATCGCTGCCAGTTATTGTCTGCTCCGCCATTGGCAGAACGGATCAATGTCCGGTCGCCAAATACATCAGTGACGATTAAACTTTTTATTTCACTGATTGTATTAATATCCATTTTGTGAGGAAATACCATCCAGTCATTTGAGTAAACCAAACCAAATTCGGCAAGAAGCATGTGCAGCAGTCCGGTGGTGGAAGAATCTAATGCGCCAAAATTTGTCTGCCGGTCTTCCATCTCCCAAAATCTGGCGTTTGGCATTCCTTTCAAAATAACTGATGCCGGCAGGTAGGCTTTAATTTTTGTTGCAGGTGGTTTGTTTTTTGATTCATCAATGAGATCGCCTTTTAAAAGAGTTCCGGGCTGGTTATCCAATGCATACCAGTCTAAATTCCCGGAATAATATTGGTCGGCAGACAATTTGATTTGAGAGTTATTTTTTGCAGGCGCGGCCATCTCAAACTGGTATTCGAGCTGGGAAGGAATCCATGCGCTATCGCTGTCGCTCTCCGGCTGAGAATACAATCGCTTAAACCAGTTTATAAAATCCGCGCATAAATTTTTTATAGTTTGTTTATCAGGATCTGAAATGGTACCATTCGCAATAAGCCATGTTGTAAAAGCTGAGGAGTTTATCTCTTCAAATATTTTATAACCATCGGCATTTTTTGTTTTGGTGGATTGATAGAGCATGAATGCCCCTTTATCTTTTTTTATTGAATTCAAATGCGTCTCATCCGAATAGGTATTTTCCAGGTTATATTTTTGAAGAAGCTCATTTTTGATAGTTTGAAATGTAACGCTGAGCTCCTGTTTAATTAATTTTAACAAATAGGAACCCATCTGAATTCGTAAATAGAAATCAACCGGAATTTTTTCATGTTCAATTTTTGTTTCTAACGGAATATTTTTTTCATACGGAAAAGGGGGTTGTTTTTTTAATGAAAGACGGTCAATGGCTGAATTTTCGGAAATCATTTGAATTTTTGCTGCTGAGCCTGCATCCTCCCCGATAAATTCTCCGGTTTGCCATTGCCGGGTAAGCATCCACATGGCATCGCGTACTTCTGCTTTCAGACTTCTGTCGAAATTCAGATCGCGCGGACGCGGCTCCAGCCGGTGATAAGCAGTAATAGCCGGAATCCGGTATTTCGCATTTTTAATTGCTCTGTATTCGAATAGCATGTTCCTGTTTTAAATTGGTTGTATAGTTAGTGACTTGTGATGCAACAGCATTTATGTTTAAAGTTAAATCGAGGGAAATATTTGATTGATCAGCGGTAAATTCCGAAATAAGTGCCGGAAGCATTATTGCATTATTTGTGCTATCAATTAAATCAGGTTCAACAGCGCGCAGTTTTGCACGTTCGAGCGTATCATCAAGAATTGCAATTAACGTGTTCCAGCTCCAGCTTCCCTTTTCCTCCGGAGCGATTGCAAGCAGTAAAGTTTGTGGCGGTGCGGCATTGGGTTGGTTGTAATGAACGGTCACACCGGTTAGTTCGCTTTTATTGGGAATGGACTCTGTCCAGTCGTCAATAATAATTCCGCATTGAAATTGGGTGGAATCAAAAGTATCAGGAAAATTTAACACAAACGAAATAGTATTGTGTAAAATATCACTGAGATCTTCAGGATATTCAACAGCCAGCCAGGAGTCAGTTGCCTTATAAGGAAGCTGGATGGGTTCTAATTTTATTTCATCGCTGTTAAATGCCATTGATAACATCCTGAGATGCTCGAATAGATCAACTTTTGCTCTTACTCTTGTTAACCCGGCTATCCATTCTTCACAGGCATTTTAACACCCATTGTATTTTTTGAATAATTTAAAATAGCATTACGGTTCGTATAAGAATTAGAAACATCAGCAGGGTTATTAAAGCTGAATTTTGGAAGTATATTAAACACATCGCCTAAAATCGTTTTGCCTGCAGTTATCAATGCCTGCACTTTTTCCCCGATACCGAGACTGGTATCCGCACTTTTTAGAATTAATGCGGAAGCGGTTTTTTTTTGAGTTTCGAGCTTCAGGATAATAGCATCCGATTGCGAAACGAGCGATTTTTCAATTGCATCATTCAGTCCAAACTTGCTATATGGAATTGCATTGGGTAAATTAAAGAACGAGGTGTTAAAAATTTTAAGTCTTAAAGCGTTTGCATTTGTTTCGCTTACCAGGTTTTTAAAATCATTTTGTGCGTTTTTTAAATCCGTTAATGCTGTATCGAACAGTGCATACAAGGAACCAATTCTGCCATCCAGTTCTGAATGATAATAGGCTTGCGGGTTAGCGGGGTCAATGTATTCGTCTTTTGACTCGATGTGAAAATCCTGGCCATGCAAGGGACGGCTGTCCGTCAATAATTTTTTCAGGTGCAGAGCTAAAGGAAAAATTTCACTGAAAGATTTTATATCGCTGTTATGTGTGATGGTTTCGGCAAATTTTATTTGCACTGTCAATGTATCGTCAATACTATTAGCAGTTCTGTAAGAATAGTTAATCCGTTGCTCTAATTCTGTAGCGCCAGCTTCCAATTCATTCCCGAGCAAATAAATAAAATCAACAGGGTGAATTTTCAGATCGGAGAGTTTGAGCTCTGTAAATGCAGTCTCGGTATTGGTTTCTTCGTTCTTATCATTCACCTTGCATCTTATATTGTCAGGGTTTCCTAAAATTTTTCCCAGCCATTTATTAATAGAAGGTTCTACGTGTGCACGAGGGCTGATTTCTGAAATATTCCAGGGATTATTCCCTGCTATATTTATATTAACATCAGGTTCAAATAAAAGCCCTAAACGGTTTGTAAAATTAATTTCATCGCTTCTTTGCGAATTAATTATATCTATCTCGGCAGGAACAGTCATATCCGAAATTGATTTAATTGCTGCGCCTGCCCTTTCAAAGTTTCCCAATGCAAGCTGATAAGTGCTTTCTGAAACCAATAAATCTTTTACGGCATCTAATGAATCTTTTAGTTTATCAATTTCATTACGCATTGCTTCTTTCGCTTCATCTGATGCTCCGGGTAAAGCATCTATAAAAGGATTCACCTCCGGTTTTTGTGCAAGGTCGAGCCCGTTAGTGATATATTTTACGACAATAGTTTCTTCTGAATCGTTTGTTCCTTTTTGCGGAATCGGCTGCATTTTAAGAGGGAATTTGTCTCTGAAATCGTATATGTACCTGTTCAAATCCAAAGCGGGGTTTTGAGATGCACGATCGTGCAATCCTCTTTCAAACTGGTAACCCAGCAACAATTCCATGCTTTGACCATTTCTTATTCCCTCGATTATTGACATGCCGTTTCTTATTCTTGCAGATGAAAGATTCACGGTCATTAATTCTTTATTTGTTGCATCGGCATGAGTAAGGTATGCATTGCGCAGCAATGCGGCAGCGTTTGCGTGATTTATACTTGGAGTATGCATATATCCGGCATTAGCCGGATCTTCAAACAAAATACTCCGGTCATTCTTTCTTAATTCCGCGGGTAATTCCAACTCACCCAACAGAATTTTTTTCTTTGGTGACGGTCTGATATTTTCAAGCCAGCCGAAGGCACCGTAATAAATTCCTGGTGTTACTTCTGATGTATTGGTACGGGATAAAACATTCCGGTTTTTTTGCAGGCGATAAACGATCATTGCACTTTGCCATGCATCCAGCCGGTAAGTTAAAGAATCAAGGTGTTCGACAAAGCATCTTTCAAGCCGTGCGGTTTTCATTTGCGATAAAATGCTTAACGCTTCTCTGACCTCAACAAGGTTTGCAAGTTCCGATTCGTTAGAATTGGAAGCGGCTTTGTTTAAAATATGGTCGGCAACCGAGAGTTTACTATTTGCTGCAGCAGGAATAACGAGTTTTGCATCAGCATGCATTACCTCCCATTTTGTAATCGTGTCAGCTTGTATATTATAAAAATCCTGCGGACGGTTAAATCTTATTAACTCAATGTTGTTTTTTTTATAAACTTTTGCAGTTGTATCTTTTATCTGGTTTATCAATCCATGTCTCAGCATTAAATAGAGCAATGAATTTGGTTTTGTAACTCCATCACCAAAATTTTCTTTCTCTAAATCAGTAAGAGTGCTGCATTGGCGGAGCCAATCGATATAGTTTAAACCTACCTCTGAATAGGGTTTGATTGATTCAGTTTCTGATAAAGGATTTTGATCAATAAGATTTTCGCTGTCCAGCTTTGAATGGTAGTGCTGGTATATTATTTCTAAAAAATGCGGAGTGGGTTTTGGTTTTCCATTTGAATCCGTTTTTTCATAGCCTAATTCGCCAAACAATTCTAAGATGAGGTTAGCGGCTTTGTCGAGAGCCTTTATATCTTTAAAATCTTTGCCGCCTGTCATAAATTCTTTCTTTTTTATCGCATCAGCCCGGCTAAATCCTGAACGCTGGAAAAAATTGACAGAGTTAGGATGTAACCCTAATACCTTGAGCAAAATATCTGAAGGATTTCCCCTGCCTCCTATGTGTGCAATTGAATTTTTTAACAATTTCCACTCCGATTGAAAATAATTAAGCACCTCATGAAGTTTGCTCAGAAAAATAAAATTGTTTTCTTCTGCCTGCCGGTTCCATTTCCAATTTGCAAAATCAGTGGTCGGCAGTATTCCGTAAGGTTGGTTTCCAACCCGAAAAGCAGAAAGTATTCCGCGTCCCGTTACGTTATTGACAAAAAAATCGCGAACCTGCTCACGTTCATAAGAATCAAAAACAAATTCCATTAACGTATCTGAAAAATAGCCGAGCGTTGCCGGGTATAATGCCCGGTTCATTGCCACGGCTTCTGCAAAATCTTTCTTACCACTATTCGCAATATGCTGCAGCAGTTTGTGATTTATGCCAAGTAACTCAGCTGCTATTTGCCCGTCACTTATTTGTAATGCTGAGGTTTGTCTGATGAATAGTGCTTCCGCGGTTTCATTTAAATAACTTGAACCATCAAAATTATCATTGTGAGAATAAGCGGAACTTTCACTATCGATATTGTTGGTTGCGCTGCCTTGCTGTAATAAACTGAATCCTCCGGGCGAATAGTGATGATCGGTAATAAGTTCTTCTGTTTTTTCGCTGCCATCGGTTTCATTTGCCGTCCATTTTAATCCTAACACAAATATTTTATCGAAGCCTTTTGAAGCAAACGGTTCATCAAGCGGTATTTTAAACCCTAAACCGATTTGAACGGCTTTTTCAAAATCAATAGTCCAGTCAAATTCTATTCCGAGTTTAATATCATTTACATCGGTAGTTGTATCAAAAGAATCATCGGTATTCAGAGGATCAGGACCCACGATGAGCGGGTCAGGAATCAGGTTCCCGATGATCTCCTTTTTATTTTTGCCGTTAAAACCTGTAAAAACAAATTTGTCCGGCATAACTTTACTTTGTGGCGGGCGAGTCCACGAATCAGGTTTGATCGTTGTAAATACAGGAAAAGCCAATTCATCGGCTGTACTTAACGTATTCCTGTCATTCCAATTAGCGGGTTCCATTTTTCCTGCAACCCATGCTGAGCGTGGCGCGCCAAACTGGCTGATGAGATTTTTCCACGCATCCTGTTTTTTTGTTTCATCATCTTTCGCATTCCAAAATGATTTCCAGTAGATCGCCCCTTCATCAATTTCTTTTTGCGTTAAATCATCCTCATGGGTGACAATAGAAATTTCATCAGGATAGATGCGTACCCACAATTCTTTATTGTTATTGCCAACGTCTCTGAATTTAGTCTCCACCTTTACAGGGTATAATAATATAGGCAAAGCATCATTTTTCCCCGCAGTTAATTGTTCAAGGGTTTTGTCACCGAAATATTCTTTTATTAATTCGTCATGCGTTTTGACAATAGTTTCCTTCTCCTTAAGTTTATCCCTGAGGTCTTTTTCTTTCTTTGTTTTTTCCTCATTAGTTTCCTCCGAATCACTATTATCATTATTTATTAATCCCGTTAACTCCTTCTCAAGATTGCGTTTTTTTTCTTCGTTTCTTTTTTTATCGCCATTTAATTTCTCTTTTTCATCTTCTAATTCCTGCTTATTGTTTTCCCATCTGCGAATTTCTTTTTTTAATTGCTCAATTTTATCTTCAAGTTGTGAATTAGCCGCTTCTATACTTTTTATTTTTTCATCTATCTGCTTTAGTTTGTTTTTGTCATTGCCGGCTGCTCTCCTTTCTGTTTTTAATTTTTCAATCCGTTTATTGTTCAATTCAATTTCTTTTTCAAATTCTTTTATTTTTTTTGACGGATCATTTGCCAACAGCTGATCAATTTCATTTATCCTGTTGTTGAGGTTATTCCATTCCTGTTTTATCAGATCAATTTGTTTTCTTAAAGCATTTATTTTTTCAACCGTTACGGCAGGTAATGTTGTTTCGCTTTTTGCAAGCTTATTCCCTTTAGCCTGTAAATTAAAAACCGCCAGTTTAAGCCCGTACAGTTCTCTTTCAATTTTCTCTTTTTCTTTTTTGAGCTTCCTGATCTCAGGGAGCACATCTGCTGATTCAGCCATTTAAATATTTTATTAAAATAATTTACAATCCTTTAAGCATATCTTTTGCATGGGTTGCAACCATTACCGGTTGCTGAAATAATGCATACGCCATGTATGCTGAGTTGACTCCCCAAATATCATTTTTATCATCCTCATTGGTAAGAAGGGACGGTTTACGGCTGGTATCTATAAAAGGCAGTGGTGTATTTCCAAAATCTTCCCACGATAGATTGTCCCATGTTTTAGGTAGTGATATATCAGTATTTTTTGTAATGTCCATTCCAAAACGGGCTTCTCCCGGAGCTTCCTGGATAACAAAAAACCAGCCGTCATGATCCGTAAAGCCCGGAGATAAATCTGTACCTTTTGCCTGCAGGGCCGTCAATTCAAATCCAAAGCACTTTATGTCAGGCTTGAATTCAGCTTTAAAAAGGGGAAATTTCAGTTCTTTCGGAACTTCTGCATCCGCAAGATTTAATTTAATATGCGGATCGTGATTATGTTCTTTTCCGGCTATCGCTTTTTGCGCATAAATAACTGTATTGGGGTATCTCTTTAATAATTCACCTCTCACCACAAGAACTACTTGCTTGCCGCTTCCGTCCGCTGACCTGTTGTTATGCTTTCCCAGTTCTGTGCGAAAGACCGGGTCCCATTTATGTATGGGCTTTATGTCTTTGTATTTTTCTGTTTGCTCCGCTTCGAGCTGCTCTTTAGTTTTTGTCTCATCCTGAACAGGAATTGCAATGATTCCTTTCACATCCCAAAACTGCCTGAAATAGCTTCCGCGCTGATCAGTCGGGTATTCCCGCCATAATAATTCACGCCCCATTTCATGATTCAATCCGACCATGTATGATTCGATATAAGCCTGGTTGGTTTCTAACAGTGAAATGGAATTTTGCGGAATCAGGTTCAGATTAGGAACTAATAATTCTTCCGAAATATCACGCAGTTGTGCATACATGGGATCTTCAAAATCGGGATACTCCATGGCAGGAATAATATTCGATGGTATTAAGTACGATTTTGTCAAAGGCAACATTATTTGTGCAGTGAGCCTTTTAGGGAATGAAACTTTCGGGTCAATGGTAAATGAAATTTTTTCCGCGGCATTGGTCACATCAAAAGCGGTCAATTTCTTTTCTTCAACTTTTGAAAATTTAATCCGTTGATATAAATAAGTTTCGGCATTTTTAAAATTAATTCCCTCCGCATTTATAGTAGCAGCAGTTCCGGTCACAGTGGCTGAAGAGTCCGGCATCTCATCGCTTAACTTAACTCCGAAAAAATTTTCTTCCGTCAGATCCAATTCCATTTTAAATGAAGGAGGCACCTGTGATTCAGAAAATATTTTTTCAGCTTTTGCAGGATCGGTAAGAACGGTTTTGAAATCTTCAGCTGCCTGGATTTTTTCTTTGATTTTCCTGAGGTAAAAGAATCCACCCAGGGCGGCTACCGCTATAAAAACACTTAACATTATTTGTCCGAAAACAACTGCTAAAATTAAAATGAGAATAAACACTATTAAAAATAATATTCCAAGATGTTTGATTAAAAAGTATATCCATGCCGGGTAAGTATCAACCGGAATTGAATTTATCACATCATCCGTTCCCGGCAGTATACCCGGTTTCACCTTGGGTGGTGCTGCGCTTATTTTTTCTTCATTAACCTCTTTAATCAGTTCATTGAATTCAAATTTTTTTTCAGCATGCAGGTTTAAGCTTTGTATTTTCCTGCCTCTTGGACGAATTGTTTTTCTGAATGCTCCGCTGAATAAAGTTGTACTCAATAAACTTTCCTGCAACTGAAAATGCAGTGTGGCCGGACTTCCTTTTATTTTAGATAAAACAGGTTTTGCAAGAGCTATTAATTTTTCTTTTTGCAACGGCTTATAATTTTTTGTAAGAATAAATTTTCCTACAGCCATCGAGATAAGAGCTAATCTTACTTTTTGATTCATTTCAAGCACTTTCTGAACCTGCTGCCAGGCTTTCCGCATAAATTTTTCCTGGTAAGTTTGAATTACGAGTGTACCGAAACCAGACGGTACACGGTTTCGCGGGTCAGCATTCAGATGATGCACCCACCAGCGGTCATCGATATTCAACTTATCTTCTTTGGCATGGTTGCTTCCGTAAAAGGGCGGTGTAATTATAGGATCGCCCGTTTGCCCGTTACCTGTTTGGGTAAAAGAAAGGTTTACAATATTCTGCAGCTCTTTTTGGAAGTCAGCAATGTCACGGGGTAACAAAGGAAATTCGGTGGATTTAGCTAATGGCGATTTCAGCGCTCCTTCCAAACCCAGTATAGAAGGATGGGTACCTGTTACAATTCCAAATTCTGGTTTGGAACAATCCATATCTCTTATTCCTACTTTATCGCTCAGTGTGACCGGTTTCAACAGTTCCACCAGGTATTCAAAATCAATATTAGCACCGGTTCTGAAATACCAGGAATGATAAATTGGTAAATCAATAGAAGTGGTAGTATCATCCCAGGCAGGTTTTTGCGCATCAATACCTGTTGTCGGCTGATTCAAACCTGCTAGCCTTCCTGCTTCAAATGCAGGAACAAGAAAAGCGTGATAGGCAGTATTGGCTTCTAATTTACGCGGGCAGATTAAACGACTGTATAAATTATCAGGATTAGCTAAAAATTTTTCATTCACTGATCTTAAAAATTTTTCCAGCTCATTTAATTCTCCTGCGCTAAAGTCAAGATTAGTGTGTGCATGTCCCCAAGCCCATGTTTGCCTGTGATCGGGCAGTGCATCTTTTGTTTTAATTTTTACAGCCGGCAGCGGCAAGGACTTATCATCTCTTTCAAATTCATCCTCTTTAAGAACAAGTAAAACAATCCAGGGGCGAAGTTTATCTCCTGCCGCATTAGCAGGAGTGTAACGCCAGATAAAATCCTCATCATAAAATTCGATAAGCGCTAAATAATTGGGTTCAAAATTCGTAATCCAGTTTCGCGGTTCGGTGCGGATAATCATATTGGGATTAATTCCGATCACATCACGAGGGCCCATTAAGGAAAATAATTTTGGGACTGTTTCGGTATTAACAACCACATCAACCGGAACCTTTGCCCGTTCGCCAGAAGATACGGCACCACTGCCTAAATCATCAACCGTAAGAATGTTAGACGAGATGCCTTTTCGCATCCACGGACTAAATGTATATTTCGCAACTTGTATTTCGTCACTCATGTTTCGCTCAATTCAAAATGTGAAACCACCTGGATTTTATTTTTTAATGAAGGGTTATTTTTTAACAGTTCATCGTACATCATTTTTGCCTCCATCTCTGAGCCGGCAATCAATTCGGGCTGATGCAGCCGCATATCCATCTTATTGGCGACAGCAAATTTTTCTTTTTCCACTCTCACTTCTTTGGGAGCATTCGATGATGTTTTATTTCGCTCAAATGAAAGAGTTGATAGTGCAGCCGCGCTTCCTTTTACCGATTGATTGAATATATCTTTACGAACCAGGTATCTTATTTTCTTGCTTTCTGTCTTGGGCAAATAACTCAGCTCGTATTCAACACTTCTGTCAACTCCCATTGCAGAAACAAGATCGTTTGATGCAACAATTTTTTTTCCGCTTTTTAAGGTTTCGAATGATTTGACTGCAAGCTTTTGCTCATCGGTCATTTCAATAAAGTTTGCACGGGCAAATTCTTCGACTTCATTTTCGGTTGACAATACAATTGTTCCGCTTCTGATTTCCGGTATGTTGAATTTGGTCTGATCTTTTGGTTTTTGATTTCCGAATTTGTTTATTTCTAAATCAAGCGGCACTACTTTTTGACTCACCGAAAGAATTCCGAAAGGATGAACTACTATTTCACCGTCCGTCATTTCAATTTTGTTTAAAGTAACGTTTAAAGTATTTCCTTCAGGAATTTCGGCTTTCCAGTTCCTGTTATCGGTAATTGCATCTTTAAAGGCAGCATATACATCGGCAAGCTGCGGTGCGCCCTCTGTGTTTTCATCGCCCCAGGTAATATTAAATGAAATACTGAAATCAAAAATAAATATGCTAAACGTTGCTTCCCCGTTTGCATTCCATGGCGTGGGTCCTGAAAGTTGCATCCTGATGTGCACACCCATTAATTCGCTGGTCCCTCTTCGCAAAGCAATGCCGGCACATATCTGTGCAACAAAATAAAATGGCGAAAAACGGAACAGCACATCATATCCGACATACCCGTAAATATTAAAACCACAGGCTGCGGCATACAGTTCGGCTTTTGCGCCAAACTGCACTGTGCTGGAAGTGACAGCAAAATAAGTTTCAACGGATATACGGGGATTATCACCTGAATACAGACTGATGCACAGCCGCCTCATGTTAGTTAATCCCGTTGGAATTTCTTTGAAATCAGGGTGGAACCCCCCAACGCTTAAAACAAATAATGGGCTGCCGCCCCACTTGATACGTAATGCCATATCACCTGTTAGCGTATAGATAAGCAGGCGAGAGTCAAAAAGGCTTGCATCAAAAGAAATTTCGCCTGCTTCAAAATCAATTACGCCAAGAAAATTAACCTGCAGTTTAAGGATGGAAAGGCTTTCATCGGGTAACGCGGATTTTAACACTCCGAGAATGGCGATCTTCGGATCAGGCAATTCAATGATTAACCCTAATTCCAGCGAAATAAGTGTGGGTGTTCCCCAACCGATTTTTGCCATGGGCCCCACAATAAAATGTCCTTCGTAGGGCGGAAAAATTTGTTTTAAATCGCTGATGATTCTTGTAATGTTAGCAATTACATCTTCGGGAAATAAAACGCTTTTTATGGAATTGTCTTTGACACCCGCGCGTAATGCTTCAATAATCATTGTCCGGTTAAGGCCTAACAGACCGCCTACACCCAGCAATGTAAATCCGAAACCCAACTGAATAGGAGGAAACTCACCGGTGATAATCAATAACAATGAAAATCCCGGGCTGCCATCGGGCATTTTGGTGGTGAGTATTCCAATTACTTTAAGAGTAAGTATTCCCTGGAACTCTAACTCAAGCGCCCCGGCATATTCCTGTTTGTCGAAATCAAAAAATAAATAGCCTCCTCCTTTAAAGACCCCTATATCTATGGATAAGCCGAGGCCGTTAGGAGGTTTGAAACCAAGATCCATCTGAACTGGTCCAAGATTACCGCTATTGTCGGGGGGAAAAGAAAACGTAGACTTTATTCCAATATTTTCCACAACCACCGTTAATGGTCCTAATGCTGCTTTAATATCTGCGCCTAATTCGACAGGTATTGTACCATCTTTGAATTTCAAAGCTAAAGTGAGTCCGTTTATTTCAATGGGTCCTAATGCTAAATGCATAGGTAAACGGATGTCTAAAGCGCTGCTTCCCTGAAAATAGAACCCGTTTTCAGCCGACACTCCAAAACCGATATCAAAGTTGGATTCAAATCCATTTTGAGGAAGTATTTTTTGTAAAAAACCATCGCCACCGGATGTGTCAATCAGAATTTTCCCACCGGAAATTGCTCCTTCAATAAAAAAGTCACCTTTGGCGCTGTCTGATTGCCAGGTTAAGTCGGAGCCGGATTTTAAATTGAATTCTAAAACCTCAAGGCGACTGCCACCTGTTTCACCCAAAATAATATAAGGTTCGGGATTTGTTTTCTTTTTTACCGTCAGTTCAAATAATACTGATCCTGAAAGGGGAGTTGCTTCGGGGGGTGTGAAAGACACATTGCCATTTGGCTGAATAAGCAATTCAGTATTAAAGGGTGGGTTAAAATCAATTTTAAATTTTAAATCAAAATCATCTTCTGAAATAGTGTAATCAGTATTAATATCGTTTTTTAATTTAACGACAACTCCTTTCGGATTTATGTCTGTTTTAGGAATGGCTTCAACAATAATCAGGTCTAACTTAGGTATGCCTGTTGTATCATCATAGATTACAGGAATCGCGAGGCGGGATAGAATGTCTTCTAATCTGGCAAACAGCAATCGTCCGTCAAAAGCATTGTCACCCCATTGGTAAAGCGCTTTTAATTGGTTTGCCGGCTTGCTTAAACAATTAACTATTTGGTCAAAATGAAAAGTTGATAGAGTATAAGGCAGCTGATTGGGGTCCGTAGAGCCGATATTTTGTTCGCTTTGATTCAAGATTCCCATGAAAGACAATACAGGTGTGACGCCCTGTAAGCGATCAAGATACCTTACTAACAAATAATTAAAAAGTTTTCCCGGTATTTGGGCTATCATGGCGGGAGTAATACCAGGCAGCCCTAAGCCATCAATTCCATTCCGGATTCCAACAAAGCTATCTATTACGTTTTTAACGATACCGATTATTTCGATTCCTTTTTGGATAATAGCCGCTATATCATCAGCCTCCACAGCAGCTGCCAATTCCCTTGATTTTTGAACTAATAAAAGTGCCTGATCGGTGGTAGCCTGGAGAGGTACACTTAAGGTGCCAACCTGGGCTTGCGTAACAGCAAAACCTAACTCTGCAAAAAGAAGCCGTGCCCTGCCTGCTGAAAGGTCATCTTTAAGAGGCTGCAAGAGTTTGGTTAACTCCTGGGCAAGGGTTTCAATTGTTCCCTGCGAGTTGCTCATGCGGTTTATAATTACAAATGTTAGTTAGTAACTCTTCTAAGCTATTACAATTGACAGCGCTGGAAATCACATTCTCTCTATATTGCTCAATTGCTATTTTAAGTCCGGGAGTACTATGTTCATATAATATAGTACACATATTTTTCAATAAGACAGATAATGTTATACCCTTTATTTGGAGGGGGATAACATAATCTGGTTCATGAAATTTTTTCACAAAATGTGCAAGGAAAGTCGGTCCATTATTCCGATGCCAAGTTAGTGTAACAGTCTGCTTTTGATTTATTAGATAAACTACTTCGTTTCTATATTTCTCAAAAATGTTAAATAATGTATCTCCACTTTCAGCTTTAGACAGATCTAATTTTAACTTATTTAATTTCAATTGCTCTTGCTGCAATGAAAGATACACTGTCCCATCATAAATGATGTCGGATTCTGTTTTATAGTTTCTTTTGTCCTTAACTGATTGAACTGGATTTATAAATAAAGCTATTCCCAAATAATCCAGAATAGGATGGATGTGGCAAGCATATGCAGGATATGCTATAATGTTCGCGTTTGTTCTAGGGTCTTTTACTGTTATTTGTTGATCGCCTCCTGCAAATATTAAACCGACAACTTTATTTTTTTCATTTAATAACACTGAACCAGAGTCACTATGGTCAGCAAACTTGTCATTTGGATTATCTGCTATGATTGTAATACAATTTTCCATAATTATCCCATATTCCGCAGTTAGATCAACAGATTGATCAACTGCTACAATTTTACCTGAGGTTTTTGCAGTTTTCCGGCCAATTTTAAATACTTTATATGGTGCAACCTGAATTATATCAGCATTTTTAACACGTTCATCGTCAACTATAGAAATAGATTTTATATCTCCATTAGGCTCTTCATATGCAATTTTATTCTCGAATTCAATATTTTTGTTTTTAATTCTCCCTAAACATTTTTTGAATCCTGTCTCAACCTTCCCTAACCCGCAATCAACACCGTAGTTAATTTTTACTTCTCCCGGATAAGCATATTTATGGTTTACAATTGGAGTAGACTTGAAAATTTTAGCAACAGGGCCCAATAAAGTTCCCTTTCCTCTTTCTGCTTTTGCATCTATTTCATCGTATGTAGCTTTGGGCTGAAAAATCGGATCATTGACAACAGCTCCATGTTTAGATAAAACATGCCAGCATGTAAGAATATGATACCTGTTCAGGTCATTATCTCCAACTAGTGTTGCAAAGCAACCCAAAGTACCAATTGAGTATTTGTCGTCAAACTTTAAATTACTTATGGTAAGTCCCCCGTAAATTGGTCTCTTTCTTTGAGTTTGTTCCATTTTTTTTTACATATTAATTTTTATTTACAACAACATTATTACCACTTAATCAAGTGAAAAAGATGGATATTCGTTAACCAGGGTTAATAAATCTTCAAGTTTTACTATCCCGTAAGTATTTTGGATAAGGCTGAGCGCATGACTGTCAATATGCTGTTTCAGATCATGACTCCCATTTTCTTTCAACACAGTTGCCATTTTAATGAGTAGCTCCTGCAACGAGATACCTTTAACTTGTTGTGGTATACAATAGCTTGCATCTTTATAACTTTTCGCGATATGTGCAGTAAATGCAGGACCCTGATTGCGATGCCAGACTAAGGCTACGTTTCTATTATGATTAATAAGATTTAAAACTTCTTTTTGATGTATTTCAAATAAAGAAACCATAATTTTCCCATGTTCCGTTTGCAAAAGCCTTTCTCTGATATCCAAATCCAATCGTTTAGGTTTTGCAAAGGATTTCATTTTATGAGCGGTTCTTCCGGCAGGCGTCAATTCTATTTCAATTTCAGAACCGGCATTTCTAAATGCTTCTAATACATCATCAATATGGCAGGCATAGGTTTCATCCACAGCCAAAGTATCGGGATCTCCTCCCCATAGTAAACCCACTATATTATTCTCTTCATTAATTATTATGGAGCCGGAATCGCCCAAGTCAGAAAAAGCTTTCTTTCCATTGGTACTCTCGGTGAAAGTTTCCGCTTCAACGGGCCGGATAAAAATCTGATCCTCTTTCTCTTCTGTGGGTCCTGTTATAGAATTAACAGTACCTGTAGTTAAGCCTGATGTACTCCCGATTTTTCTAACGGTATCTCCAACAACTGCAGGCTCCGTCCCTAAAATTCTAAGCTCCGTAGTTGTCATACTATTGTTTAAAATAATATCGGTGGCTATGCCAGCATTTACAGAGGCAATTGCACAATCCACGGATTCATTATCAAACGAAGGATTAAGTATAATGCCCACTTCGCCATCCACATATGCACAACAGCAACAACACTGATTGTCTATATCAGGCTGGCCAATTTTCTCACCTGCAACCGCACCGTCATCATACAAAACATGATGATTGGTCAACAGCACCAGGGTATCATCTGCAACAAGCCGTGCAAAACAGCCTAATGTACCAACATGCCCTTTACCATTGCCAATCTGAATGCCTCCTTTTATCGGGCGATGCTCACTGCTATCTATTCTTTTTTTTGCTTTTGGTAATATAATAACATCTGTTTTATAACCTTTTATTTCTTTAGGAATTATTTGTTCAGGTTGCAAGGCGTTTTCCTGCACTTTCTCCCGAACAAATATTTGAAACACTATCTCATCTGTCAATTTTCCCGCTGTTTCTTTTAAACCCACGGCAACATTAACCACATTGGGCAAGCGCATTAGCTCTTCTTTAACCTCCTGCTGCAATGCTAAAAGAGTATTTTGAATTATAAGCCTTTCTGCTTTGGATTTCATCAATAAAAATTATGTGAGATTAATATTTCTGTTTTTAAAATTCCTTGTAAGCCATTCAATTCTCCACCACTTTTCCAATAAAGGTTTTACCCTATTTTTTTGAATCGAAATACCCAATGCTAAAACCCCGGTAATTGCATTTACCTGAAATTTTTCTTCAATGCCCTTCATAACTCTCCGGCACTTGGTAAAAAATTTGTGGTAATTCAACATTCAATTTATCCATCTGATTTTCCGAATCGTTTACCATATTTGCAATATGAAAAGACGATTTTGTTTTATTGTCAGAAAAAGCAGGCATAGGTTATTTAATGAAAACAGGACAAACGTAAAATTAACTTTTTTAAATTCCAAATAAAGTTTTCAACAGTTAGTGGAATTTTGAAATGACAGAGGTTAAGTGTAGGATTGCCTGATTTTTTTCACGCAAAAATTTGAACGTTTAAAACCAAATAAAAATTTTTTCATTCATATTCATTTCCCTGTTTCTCATTTGCAAAACGTAATTACTTGTTTTAAGTTCAGGCAAAATAATTTCAGAATTTTCTTTTTTTAAATCTGACGAAAAAATTTCTTTTCCTGAAAGATCAAATAGTTTTAATGCCAGGTCATTTTTAAGAAAACCATGATGGTTTATTTTTAAACTATGGTTTTGACTATCGAAATAAACAAAAAAATCAGGAGAAGCATCTGGTAACTGTATTCCTGTGGGAAGAAAATAATTTGAAATACTATTTGGCAATCCATAATAACTTTTTCCTGTGCCCAGGTTCACCGCATTATTCACATAGCTGCATCCTGTTCCTGAAACATCGGGTGAATTAATTCGTCCGAGATATGGATTTCCGTTTGTGCCGATATAATGTGCGACATAAATTTTTCCGTCTGTGGCAAGCTGCAAAGATCCCGCACCTCCGCTGATAGTTCCGACAGTGGTGAGCGAATTTATTATAGTGGTGGGATTGCCCGAGGTAAGATCATACTGATAGAGCGAATTAAAACTGTCAGTGCAAACATACAGCCTGCTGCCTCCAGGAGAAAATTCAACTCCGTAAGCTGACAGAAATTGCGGAATCTGAAGACGCAGGGGATTTGAAACAATTCCTGTTGTATTATCAAAATCGAACAATTCAAAAAAGCCTTCTATTCTTACACCAAGCGCGAGCAGGTTTCCCTGGGGAGAAAATTTCATTTGCCCTATTGTGTTGTCATCGCTTCCTCCGTGAAGTGATCCTGTTGCAGAAGTTACCGGAACGGGATTGACACCTGTGGTTGTTACAAGGTATGCATAGAATGTGCTGTCATTCCACCCATGAGCCGCAATCCAAACATCTGTTCCGTTTGAATGAAGGGTTCCGCAGAGTTTTTCAGTTGCGGCAGCTAACAGCAAGGTGTTTTTTGTCGCAATAACTACATCACCCGTGCCGCTGCTTAAATTCATATCCACTTCAGAGTAATGTAACCCATCATTGGGCGGATCCACATATTCACCGGCATCAGTAGTGAAAATAAAATAATGATCTGTGGTTCCCGGTTTTTGAACGATGAGAGCTGATTGAGTGGAAGAAGCATGACCGAGCAAATTAATTCCGTTTGGCATCAGCTGGTGAAGCTTATTGTAAACATTCACTCCATCGGTATAAAAAAGAAGATTGCCTGCAGCATCGGAAATCGAAGAACAACCTTCAATTGTTTCTAAAGCTCCATTAGTCACGACAGTTGCAGTTCCTGAAGAAAAGTCAAGCCCTGCATTGTTTCCGAAATACCAATGATAAGCCTGCTGCTGGCAAATTGCGGGCTTAAAAAGAAAAATTAAAATAAATAAATGGTAAAATTTATTTTTCATAATGATAGGATGACTGGCAGTTCACGAATGTAATATTAATAAATTTGCAACGTATCAACGATTACTGATTTAAAATAAAACAACTCATAAAGCGCTCCATGATTTATAAAAAGAAATTGTTATTGGTTCTGTTGCTTCACTCCGCCCTGTGTTATGCCCAGCAAAAGAACCCGGCAAAAGCGGGAAAACCTGTTGCCTCGGAAATAAAAGACGGGGTATACTTTACTTTTGAAAGTGTAAAAAAAAATCAGCCGGATCTTTTGCCGGAAAATCTTTTCAAATCTTATTATGACAGTTCATTCACTTTGTGGCAATGGGCGAATGGAAATAATCTTTATTATATAGATACAGACGGGCAACGAAAAGCGCTGAGCCGTGATTCACTTTGGGGTTTCAGCGAAGGCGGAACTCCTTACATCTGTCTCAATCAACGATTTCATAAAATAAATGCTGTAGGTGCTATCAGCTTATTTAATGAATTTTCTCCTCTCATCCGCGACCCGCTGTCGTTAGTAATTACTGATACAAAAGGAACCAATGTGGAGCGAATTCTCGATTTTCAAAACGGAACGATAGGAAATTATTCGATTGAATTTTTCAGTTCCATTCTGTCACGCGATGAAGATTTGTTCACCGAATTCAATGCCATAAAAAAAGAAAAAACAAAAAAGAAAAAAATGTATGCTTTTATCGAAAGGTATAATAAAAGGCATCCTTTGTATGAGTCTTCACCGGGTAATAATTAATACCAATTGAAGTATTAAAAAGTGGTGATTAGAGTTTCCCCTCCAGGTACTTTCCGGTAATAGAACCTGTGCATTTCACCAGGTCTTCGGGCACACCTTCAAAAAGAAGCTGCCCGCCTTCATCACCTCCTTCAGGCCCGAGATCAATAAGCCAGTCAGCACATTTGATTACCTCTAAATTATGTTCAATTACAATGACCGTATTTCCCTGGTTTATTAAAGCTGCAAAGGCATCTAATAATTTCCTGATGTCATGAAAATGCAAGCCGGTGGTTGGTTCATCAAAAACAAAAAGTGTTCCTGATGAAGCTGCACCCTTTCCGATAAATGAAGCCAGTTTTATTCTTTGTGCCTCACCGCCACTGAGCGTTGAAGAGGATTGTCCCAGCCGTACATATCCCAAACCGACTTCAGCCAAAGGTTTTAATTTAGCAATTATTTTAAGCTCCAAATGCTGATATTTTCCAAGCGGAACTGAATTAAAAAATTCCAGGGCATTATCCACTGTCATTTCAAGCACGTCATAAATATTTTTTTCTTTATATGTGACAAGGAGCACATCATCTTTGAAACGCCTTCCGTTACATGCTTCGCACTTCAGATGAATATCAGCCATGAATTGCATTTCAATGGTCACTTCGCCTTCTCCCTGGCAAACATCGCATCGTCCGCCATCTACGTTAAAAGAAAAATGCGAAGGTTTAAAACCGCGCGCGCGTGCAACCGGCATTTCAGAAAACAATGCACGGATTTCATCGTACGCTTTTACATAAGTTACAGGATTGGATCGTGATGATTTTCCTATCGGGTTCTGATCAATGAGCTCTGCAGAAGTGATAAGATTAAAATCTCCCTGTATGGTGTCATAGTTTCCTGTTTGTTCTCCATATCCGCCAAGCATTTTTTTGATGGATGGGTAAAGAATTTTTTTTACGAGTGAAGTTTTTCCCGATCCGCTCACACCGGTAACTACAGTTAAAACTCCCAAAGGAAATTTTACATTAAATCCCTTCAGATTATTTTCACGCGCTCCTTTTATCCCGATATTATTTTTCCATTTTCTTCTCCGTAATGGAACAGGGATCGTTTCTTTTCCATTCAGGTATTTCGCAGTATAGCTGTTTGTGTCGCGGAGCAGTTCTTCAAATTTTCCCTGGAAAATTAATTCACCGCCTTCAGTTCCTGCCATCGGGCCAATATCAATCAGCTCATCAGATGACCGCATAATTTCTTCATCGTGCTCTACAATAATAAGCGTGTTGCCAAGTTTTTGCAATGACTTAAGAACTGTTATCAAACGCTGCGTATCGCGCGGATGAAGGCCAATGCTTGGCTCGTCTAAAATATACATGGAACCGACCAGGCTGCTGCCAAGCGATGTTGCCAGGTTTATTCTTTGTGATTCTCCACCTGATAATGTGTTTGACAAACGGTTCAGTGTAAGATATCCTAAACCCACATCCACAAGAAATTGAAGACGGTTTGTTATTTCAACTAACAACCGTTTCGCGACAATAGTGTCATGTTCGTCCAGCTTCAATTCCTCTTTAAAAAACTTGAAGCTGTTTTTAACCTGCATCAATACAATTTCTGTAATAGATTTTCCACCGACTTTCACATAATTTGCATCTTTCCTCAATCTTGAACCTTTGCATTCCGGGCAAACGGTTTTTCCCCTGTAGCGGGAAAGCATTACACGGTATTGAATTTTATAGGATTGTTCTTCCACGAATCTGAAAAAAGCATTCAATCCTTCAAAATGCTTATTTCCTGTCCACAAAAGTTTTTTGTCATACTCATTCAATTCATAAAACGGGCGGTGAATGGGAAAATTAAATTTATAAGAAGTTTTTATCAGTTGCTCTAACCATTCTTTCATCTTTTCACCGCGCCATGGTGCGACAGCCTGGTCATAAACAGAAAGATTTTTATCGGGTATCACAAGGTCTTCATCAATACCGATCACGTTTCCGAAACCTTCACAATTTTTGCATGCCCCGTAAGGATTGTTAAAGCTGAATAAATGAGTGGAAGGCTCTTCGAAAATCATTCCGTCCGCTTCAAATTTGTTGCTGAAAGTTTTTGTTTTCTGTACATCTCTTTCGTCTGTAGCTTCAATGATGCATGTTCCCAATCCTTCATTGAAAGCTGTTTGTGCTGAGTCAGCAATACGTGACCAGAAATCATCATCCCCTGATGACTCAATAATTACCCGGTCTATTAAAATGAAAACAGGTTCTTTCGTTTGTACTTCTTCTTTTTTCTTTTTTGATTTTTTCCCGTCAGCCGTATGGGGTGTATTCTCTCCGTTAGTCAATATATCCTCGATACGCTCCTGTTTTTCTTTATACCTGACCCGGGCAAAACCTTTTTGAAGAAGGATATTCATCTCATCACGCAAACTCCGGTCAGGGTGAAAAGGAAGCGGAGCATAAATAAATATTTTTGTTCCTGTTTTCAATGTCCTGGTAAAATCAACTACATCGCTTACCGAATCTTTTTTTACCAATGTGCCGCTTACGGGCGAATAGGTTTTACCGATACGAGCAAACAGGAGCTTAAGGTAATCATACACTTCTGTGTTCGTTCCGACAGTAGAACGCGGATTTCTTGTATTGACTTTTTGTTCAATGGCAATGGCAGGAGCAATTCCTTTAATATAATCCACCTCCGGCTTGTCCATCCGCCCGATAAATTGCCGTGCATATGCTGAAAGACTTTCCACATACCTGCGTTGCCCTTCAGCATACAACGTATCAAATGCAAGCGATGATTTACCGGAACCGCTTAACCCCGTTATTACCACAAAATTATTTCTTGGAATTGCCACGTCCACTTTTTTCAAATTGTGAACGGCTGCACCTTTAATGATTATATATTTTTTCGGATCAAGATCGTCTACTTCACGGATTTTACTCATGTTTAAAAAATTGGGCTGCAAAGATAATCAATATAAGAGCCGGGAGCGGGGAAGATACAGCGGTTTGAATGATTAAAAATGTAAGAAGTAAATTTGGACGTTTGTTTTACCGCTGATGAACATCCTTAAATTCCTGATAAGCTTTATTTACCCGGTGACTGTTGAAAAATCTTCAAGTGTTATCAATCCTTTGCTTGAAGTAAGAATAGAGAATGGGAAATATGTTCTGAATGCTGCTCATGCCAATTACTCATTCGGCAGCCTTCACCGCGTAATGTCAAATGCATTTTACCGGGTAAAAATAGGAGAGAGAGGCATTGCGAATGTTCTGCTTTTGGGTGTGGGCTGCGGAAGCGTTCCGGTATTATTGTTTGAAGAATTTAAGATGGATTGCAATATGACAGCGGTTGAGATAGATGAAAAAGTAATTGATCTTGCAAAAAAACATTTCAACATTCAGCGGTTTGACAAATTAAAATTGGTTTGTACAGATGCTTTGGAATTCGTTCAGCAATGCGATTCAAAATTTGATTTGGTGATTGTGGATCTTTTTATTGATAATAAAGTACCCGTTCAATTTGAATCACACGAATTTCTTATAACATTAAAAAAATTAATGAGTGATAAAAGTATATTGCTGTTTAATAAAATTATTGAAATTGAAAATGGAATGGCTTCTTTTAACAGGCTGATGAAAAATTTTGAAAATATTTTTGGTAAAGCAGAAGTATTAAATATTTTTGAGAACCGGGTAGTTGTTGTGGAAAAAGCGATATAAAGACAGATGGATAACTGTTTTATTATTTAAAAATATGAAGAGTGTCAGGTAAAAAACTTGATATTAAGGGAGAGAGAACAGTCAGTGCCAGCCTGAAATTATCTAAAGGAGAACCATCAAATTTGGCAATACCGGAAACAGATTGAAACCATTTATCTTCTTTAACTATTTGCAATTTTTCTACTTTTAAAATATTCTCTTTTAATTCAATATATTTTCCTTTAAGATAGAAATATACAGGAACATACATTATACATAAAAAAAGAGAGAAATATAATCCATATACATAACTGACTTCAGTGGGGAATATATCATAGAACTTAATTTCAACAACAGCTTTAATGGATTCCCTTAATGCACTTGATGTAAGAACTGAAAAAACGACAATTACAGCAAGAATTTGTAAGGTTGTACGAAGAGCCTGGTTGAGCTGTTCGAATTTAACAGCCGCCTCTTCAAGACTTCTCTTTATCTCCTCTGAAAATTTATCATTCATACCGGGATCCTCCATCTTTGCCTGTTGAATTTCCCCGGCATTAATTTTTAAAATTGTAATTCTATCGGCACAGGCGCCCACCAGGAAGATATTCATTAAAGCAGGGATCAATAGAATAATTGTTATTCCAACCACTCCTTTTACTATGGCGCCATCGGACAGCAGTATATGAAAATTATTTATAATTAACGGTGGTTTATAGAAACCGGGGAGATTCCTGCTTGATAAATATAAAAAGAAAAGCATAATAAGTGTATAAAATGAACTCTTCCACACTTCTTTTTTATTTATTTTAAATTTTTGTTTTAGCCTGATCATTTGACTAATAAAAAAAGGAACTGATCCGGCAGCTATCGATATCATTATTAATACCAGCATGATCCAGACTAAAAAAATGGGGTTCTGATGGTATAACATTTCAGGAATGGTGAATGCTCCACCAGGTTTTGCCACATGTTGCAGGGAATCAATTTTCAATTTCGATATTACAGCGAGGTCAAAATAAGTGGTATCTTTCTTCAATTCGTCAAAAACAGCAATGCTGACTTTTGGAGGCAGTGTAGCATACTGGATTATATGGTTGCTGAAAAACAATGAACAAACCAGGTAGGCAATAGCCGCAACGAACATTACAGAAACGATAGCTGAGAAGAAGGAGTTTTTAATTGCGAATAATTTCATTGCAATTTTTTTCTTATTTGGAATTTACTGTTCGTTTTCCACAAATGCCTTTTTCAAATATTCTTTCTGTCTTATTAATTTTTGGGTAAAGCTATAGATAATTTTGAAAAAACATCGGCTCTCTTACCAAAGTGTTGAATACATAATAGCTGCTGAATGAAAAAATATTAGCAATAAAAAAAACCGGTTGTTCATGCAGAAAAGGTAACCGGCAGAGAATCAGAATCGTTTCTTTTACTTTTCAGCAGTGATGACAATAGCAGTAGCAGGAATTACTATTTGCCCCTTATGTGTAAATTTTTGTAAAGCATCCATTACCACAGATTTAACTTTTGACCGTCCTGCTTCATCTGCTTTTTTTAAAGCCCCTGCGATTATTTCTGACATTTCCGTGCGGAAGCTCCAGTATTCTTCAGCTGTATCCATGTGCAGCGCAAGTGTTATTTCTTTTTCAAAAACATTTTTTAGTTCTGCTTTCAGAAAATATTCTGTCATGGAATTTGTGCGCGAGCAGCGGAATATTCCCGGTGCGTCAGGAGGAGTGCGTTCTACCCCGAGGTGTTCGTAAAAAGCATCGGTCACTATGGTTGCCCAGGGATTCTTTTCTGGTGAAGCCCAGACAGCGGCAGTGATAGTACCACCCGGCTTAAGCACTCTCGACATTTCATTAACCGCTTTCTGCACATCGGGGAAAAACATGAATCCGTGCCTGCACAGCACCACATCAAAATAATTCGCTTCAAATGGCAGGGCATCTGCAGGACAAGTCAGCGATTCAAAATTTTCAATGTGATGTGCAAACGCATTTTCACGGGCAAGCCCTGTCATCTTTTCAGAAATATCCGTTGAAATTATTTTACCGTTTTTAACTAAAGGTGCAACGCTGAGTCCCGGTTCACCCGTTCCCGATGCCACATCAAGAACCACATAATGATCTTTCCATTTTACGGTATCAAGCATTACTTTCCCGATGGGATCGAGAAACTGCATGGTAACATTATTCCATTTTTTCCAGGTAGCAGATAATGCATTCCACATAGCACACTGTTCCCGGATTGTTTCAGCTGATGAGATAGTCATTTTTATTTCCGGCAAATGTACGAATTCGTGACGGCTTTTGTGAAACACATTGGTGAAAATTTGGATAGCATGGGATACAAATAATATTATTTGAAGTGTAAACTTTTGTAGTTTTCTTTAAAAAAGTCATTGAAACATAAGTATTTATGAGCTTGGTGTTAAAATTAATATTCCTGTTTATTTACCCGGGCGAACCGGATAATTCTGCTTTGTGATGCGTTGACTTCAAAATAAATTCACCTGCTCTACGTTAATTTTGAAATCATTGGAATGCCGTGATCCCTCTATACAAATTCACGGGCATTCTGCAACAAATTAAAATGAGTACGGATATGAAAAAAATTAAAATTTTTGAAAAAAAGAAATATGTTATTGTTGAAAATAACATGCTGAAAAAGGTAACACAGGGTATTTATGAAAACTGGCTGGAAAACAATTCAGACCAGTTTATGCTTCCTGCTTACACCAAAGAAAAAAAGAATGTAAAACACACCATTGATACTGATTTTGTCGGTATAACCGAGCACGATGAACCTGTGCTTCCTTTTGTATTATTTCATTTTGAAGATGAAGTGCTGAGAAACGGAATAAAAAAACTGGTGAAGGATATGGTGGAACATTTTGAGACTTTTGATGAGCTGAAAAAAAGAAGAGAAGAATTGATCAAAAAAATTTCAAAAAATTAATTCAATTCTATTTTATTTCTTCATTTAAAGCAGGAGGAATAAGCCTTAACGCTTCAAATTTTTACTATTCGTTTGGTAATTACTTTATTTTCTGAGTTCACTAAAACCAGGTAAAGACCCGGAGATCAATCGGAAATATCCAGGCTGTTATTTATTCCAGCTTTTTTTTTCACCACCATGCCGCGGTTATTCATCACCGTTATTTCTGATGCTGTGCTTAATAAAATATTTTTATTCATCTTAAAATTATTTTCAGGTGGTATTGCAAAACTAATGAAAGGCAAATTCTTAATTTGTTTTTGAGAGATTTCGCCACGAATTACACGGATTCACTAATTTATTTTTCTTAATTATTCGTATTAATTAGTGAAATTAACGGCTTATTTTAGAGAACAAAATTTGTTTTAAGAAGCAAATATTCAAATGGTCTTATGAGTAATACCATGTAATATTTGGGCAATTTTGATAAAACATTCTTTTCTATAACTTGTATCATTCCATAATGTGTAAAGCTGATTCCTGTATGGGGAAAAAAATAATCAATGTCAGGGGTATCTTATTTTCTTAAAAGTTCATTAGGCGGAAGATAGAAAAAATATTCAGGGATGGCATGAAAACTGCGCCAATATTGAAGAATCATCATTCATATACTATGAAATCAAAACCAATTATTATTATGCTGAGCCTGTTATGTTTCCTTGCAGGTGCCTGTTCAAAGAACGAAAATACAAATATGGCTCCGGGAACAGCATCTCTTTCTATCCGGATGACAGATGCACCCGCAAATTATACTGCGGTTTACATTGACCTTAAGGCTGTGGAAATTACAGGCGATGCCGGAAAATCAACCCTGCTCAATGTAAATGCAGGAATTTATAATTTACTCGATTTCGCTAACGGTGTGGATACGCTGATAGCCACAGGAAGTCTCCAGGCAGGTAAAATAGAACAGGTTCGACTCATTCTTGGCAGCAATAATTCCGTTATAGTTGACAGTGTTTCACACCCGCTGAGTACACCCAGTGCGCAGCAATCAGGTCTTAAACTGCAGGTGCATGAAACATTTCTTGCCGGAGTTGCTTACCAGCTGCTGCTTGATTTTGATGCGGCACAATCTATTGTTGAACAGGGAAATGGTGGCTACCAATTGAAGCCTGTCATAAGAGTAATTGATATGGCAATAAGCGGATCTGTTAAAGGCAGGCTATTGCCTGCGGGCGTGCAATCAACCATCACAGCAAATAACGGCACAGCATACTATTCAACAGTAACTGATTTAAACGGCTATTTTCTGCTCAGGGGAATTCCCTCCGGTGTGTATTCAATTACCATTACACCTGCTTCTCCTTTTTCACCAATTACGCTGAATTCAATTTCTGTAACCACAGGATCGGTAACTGATCTTGGTACCATTAATCTTTAGCCGTAATTTTTTCCATGGTGTTTAAAAAATAGTTATTATTCTCCGTAAATTTTCTTCACCAGCTCTTTATTATTTTCAAGGATCACTTTACGCTTCAGGCTTAACTTGGGAGTCATTTCACCCTTTTCAATGGAAAATTCACGTGAGATCAATTCAAATTTTTTTATAGATTCATAATGCCCGAGTGATTTATTGACCTGGTCAATTTCTTCGCGGATCAGGTCGCGCACATCTTTGCTTGCAACAATTTCATCATGGTTAAGGAGTGTCACTCCTTTTTTAGCAGCCCAGTCTTTTATAAAACCAAAGCAGGGAACAATAAGTGCGGACGCAAATTTTTCGTTCTCCCCGATAATCATTGCCTGTTCAATAAAAAGCGATTCTTTTAGTTTATTTTCAATCATCTGCGGTGCAATGTATTTTCCACCTGATGTTTTAAAAATTTCTTTTTTCCGGTCAGTGATTTTCAAAAACTGATGATCCACGAATGTCCCGATGTCACCCGTATGAAACCATCCGTCACTATCAAGAACTTCAGCAGTTAATGCAGGTTCTTTATAATAACCCATCATCACGTTAGGACCTTTGCAGAGAATTTCTCCGTCCTCTGCAATTTTCACCTCCACATTGGAAAGAACAGTACCTACCGTTCCGAACTTGACACAGCCGGGTTGAAAATTATTTACTGCAATTACAGGGGAAGTTTCCGTGAGCCCATATCCTTCAAGAACGGGTATTTTTGCCGCCCAGAATACCCGTGCAAGGCGCGGCTGTAAAGCAGCGCCACCTGAAGCAATTGCATAAACGTTATTACCGAGCGCTTCGCGCCATTTGCTGAAAATAATTTTGTTTGCAATTTTCAGCTGTTGTTCATACCACCAGCCGTTAGTGCCGTTCAATTCATAACGCAAGCCGAGATGGAGCGCCCAGAAGAAGAGCGCTTTTTTTATCCCTGTCAGTTCGCTGCCTTTTGCAACAATTTTATCATATACTTTTTCCAGGAGACGAGGCACTGTAACAAAAATCATGGGTTTTACTTCCTTCAGGTTGTCACCGATGGTTTCCATGCTTTCAGCATAATAAATGGAAATGCCATAATACATATACAGGTAGGAAAGCATCCGTTCATATACATGATTAAGAGGCAGGAAGCTCAATGCCCTCCACGATTTGTCAAAAGGGCAAAGAGTTTCTGTGGCTTCGCAATTTTTTAAAATATTGTCATGTGACAGCATAACGCCTTTAGGAACACCTGTAGTTCCGGAAGTATAAATCAATGTGGCAAGATCCCCGGGATGAACAGATGCTTTTATTTTTTCAAGCCTTTCCGGATCAGGATTCTTTTTTCCAAGTTCAATTATTTCATTCCAGTTTTTTGCACCGGCAACATCATTAAAAGTGTAAACAGCCTTTATGGAAGGAATATCTTTTGCAGCAGCATTTACTTTATGGTACAATTCTGCAGTGGAAACAAAAACCATTTTAACTTCAGCATGGTTTAAAATATATTTCAAATCTTTTTCGCTGATGGTTGGATACACAGGTACATTAAGAATGCCTGTCTGCAGAGCGCCCATATCAGCAAAATTCCATTCAGGACGGTTATTGGCAATGATGCCGATTTTATCTCCTTTATTTAAACCTGAAGCAAGCAATCCATAGCTGAATTGATCAGCATATTCTTTGAATTGCTGCGTGCTGTATTTTACCCAATGTCCGTTTACTTTGCAGGAAAGGGCATCCGGCTTTGGAAATCGTTCAAGCTGGCTGGAAATAAGATCAAATAAACGTGTGACTTGCATTTATGATTTATGATTTTAGGTGTACAATCCTGGCAGATGGGGACAAGTTCTATGGTTTGCAATTTATCATTCACAACTGGCAACTGACGAAAACAAAATAACAGTTAACGTATAAGAATTTTAGAGCAAACTTATTAAATCAATTCGCTGTAAGTAAAAAATGCGGAGATTTTTATTTTCCATTTTTTCATATACTGTTTACTCCGTTTTGTTTTCTTTGTTGCGATGAAATTCAATACCCGGTTTACGGAGTCCTTAAATGTGGACCACCCGATAATTATGGCTCCCATGTTTTTAGTTTCAAATGAGGAGATGATGAAAGCGGCACTGCGGTCAGGGGTGATGGGGGTTTTTCCTACGCTGAATTTTCGTAAGGAGGGTGAATTGGAAGAAGTGCTGAAGAGATTAAACGGTTATAAAACCGGAAATAAAGAGGCACGGGGTAGTTACGGGGTGAATTTAATTGTACAAAAAACAAATCCCTTGTATGAGAAGCACCTGGAGATTTGTGTGCGGAATAAAGTTCCGTTTTACATTTCATCGCTTGGCAATCCGAAAAAAGTGATTGAGCAGGCCCATTCTTATGGCGCAAAAGTTTTTTGTGATGTAACCAACCTGGAACATGCAAAAAAAAGCGCAGCCAACGGATGTGATGGTTTTATCGCGGTAGGGCAGGGAGCAGGCGGACATGCAGGCCCGTATCCTTTAAGCATTCTTGTTCCGACATTGCATCATCATTTTCCTGGTAAACCGGTGATTGCAGCAGGAGGTATTGCAACCGGTGAAGCGATTATTTCCATGCTTGCGCTGGGTGCAGCAGGAGTTTCTGTGGGGACGCGTTTCATTGCGTCAACGGAAGCCACCGTAAGCGATGAATATAAAAATGCCGTGGTGGAATCGGATATGGATGACATTGTATTGTCAGAACGAATTTCGGGAACACCCTGCACCATTATCAATACTCCTTACGCCAAAAAAATCGGATACCAGCAAAACTGGTTGGAAAAATATATGAGCCGCAGCCCGCGAACAAAAAAATATTTTAAAATGCTGGTGCAAATTCGGGGGATGAAAATGCTGGAACGTGCCGTGAAACCGGGTAACCATGATAACCTGTGGTGTGCAGGACAATCTGTCGAAATGATTCATGACATTAAATCGTGTGAAGAAATTATTCAACGGCTGGTGATGGAAATGGAAGCAGCTTATGGTGAGCTGACAAAGGCAGTGAGCAGTAAGCAGTAGCAGTAGCAGTAGCAGTATGCAGTGGCAATAAGCAGCAGCAGGTATTAAACAAGGAGATTATTCAAAAAATTACAGACAACTTGAAACCGCAAATTTTACCATGCTTCTTTCCGAACTACTAAGAAAAGCAGAAACCTCTTCTTTTAATAAGTGGTTGTTGAATAATATTCTCTGGAAAAAAATTCCATTTAATAATCCGCATAAATTAAGGATAGAAAAAATTGTTTTCAGCGCTGCTGGCGGAGAAAATAATTCACTGACTATTTCACTTCCATACAGAAGAAAAAACCTGAATCATATAAAAGGAATTCATGCCTGCGCTCTTGCCACTTTATGTGAATATATTTCAGGCTTATCTTTAATGTCTTCAGTTTCAGAAAAAGAATACAGGATTATTTTGAAGAATATTAAAATGACTTACCACTACCAGGCGAAAATGAAAGTGCAGTCCACATGTATGCTTACAAAAGAATTTATCCGAAATGAAATAATTGAACCGTTAAGAATCAGTGATTCCATTTTCAAAGAACTGACTGTGGATGTATTCGATACTCAGAAAAATCATATTTGCACCGGTCTGATAAACTGGCAGATCAAAAAGTGGGAAAAAGTCCAAACAAAAATATCATGACAAGAAAAAGTGTTTTTAAATTCTCCGTTTTAAGTTTTGCATTCCTCGTTCTTTTTACCTCATGCATCACTATTCAGCCTGTAGAAGTGAGGAATATAGATAATTTTCAATTGATGGATGTGCTCACAAAACCAAATGTGCAATTTGACGTGAACATTCACAACCCGAATAATTTCGGTTTAACGTTAAAGGAATTTAAATCCACCGCCTTTTTAGGAGATAAAATGGTGACAGATATTTTTATTCAAAAGAAAATTTATATCGGGGCAAACAGCGATATTTCCATCCCGCTTCAGACACAACCGTCACTCAAAGATATTACCGGCATGGTGATGTCGGTGAATGCATCAGGTGATCTGAGAGTAGAAGGGTTTCTTGTGGTGAGGAAATTCATTTTCAGGAAAAAATTCCCATTTACGGTGCGGACAAAAATCTGATGAGGGGTTGAATGTTTTTTATGATTTTGTTTAAGCAACAAAAATATTCATATCAGTTTCTTTTTAAGTTGTTCCAAAATAAACATGAACAATTGTTCACATGCTTTTTCCTTTATCTGCTATGGGCAACCGTTAAATTTTTGTTTCATTGAATGGTTATTTTTTTTTACTTTTTTGGGCAACTTTAATCCTTTGCTCTCTTTATCCCATTCTTCCACATCAACACCCTGCTTCTCCAATTTCTTTTTGTTAGCGTGAAAGAATTTTTTTTGCGCTTCGCTTTTGTATGGCATATTATTGTTTATTAAATTGGTTTACTGCTTTTTCTAAATTAATTCCTTTACCGAGAACCGCTTTAAAAATATCACCCTCGCTGTTTATTCTTTCAAGAGCATTATATATGGTGAAGTCGGTCATTTTTAAACCTTTTTTTATTTCTTCCCAATGAAGGGGCATTGATACAGTGGCACCTGGTTTCGGGCGCAACGAATAAGGCGCTGCTATAGTTGCCTGCGGACGGTTCTGTAAAAAGTCAATATACATTTTACCCTTCCGGGCTTTAACTATGCGTTCAATACTTGTATACTTTGGAATTTCCCGATGCACTAATGTGGCAACAATCCGTGCAAATTCTTTTGATTGTTCATAGGTGTATTTTGCACCAAGCGGTATATAAACATGGATTCCCGTTGAACCACTTGTTTTAGGATATGATTTCGCGCCCAGGCTGTCTAAAATATCCTTAGTAACATTTGCAGCTTCAATTACCTGCTCAAAAGTATTTTTTCCGGGATCTAAATCTATAATGCACCAGTCAGGATAATCTTCGCTCTGCACCTTACTGTGCCACGGGTTCATTTCTATACATCCTAATGTTGCCATATAAAGCAGGCTGGCATCATCTTTTGCAACAAGATATTTTCTTACCCTGTTATCCGCATCACTTTTATAGAGAAATGTTTCAATCCAACCGGGGGCTGTTCCTGTTACGTCTTTAAAATAAAAACTTTCCCCGTTAATTCCATTGGGGTGACGGTTCATGGATTGAGGCCTGTCTTTCAGGTAGGGTAAAATGTAAGGGGCTACCCTGTAATAATAATTAAGCATATCCCTCTTGGTAATTTTTTCTTTAGGCCAGTAAATTTTACTGAGATTGGTAAACTTTATTTCATGCCCGTTAATTTTCCTGACTTGTGTTTCATCTGCAGGGTTGAGAAATGTTTTCCTGCTTTGTTTTTCTGCCGGTTTCATTATTTTATCAATGGATTTATCATGAGAGCCTGTTACTATTTTTTTGCTATCCTTTGCTTTCTCCCTTAAAACGTCCTTTGCTTTTTTATCCATACGCATGCCTTCAAATGACGGATGACGCATCACACCGTCTGATGTCATTTCCGCAAAGCTGACCTCACACACCAGTTCAGGCTTTAGCCAGGTCGCAGTGGCATGAGGCGGGTCGGGACGGAACCTGGAAGGCTTGTTTATATCAGGAGATTCCGTGAACGGAGAGGCGGATGTGATAAAAGGTTTAAATTTTTTAAGCATTTCTTTTTGCTGTTTATCATTAAACCCGGTGCCTACTTTACCTGTATAAATTAATTTATTGTTTTCAAAAAAGCCAACTAACAGCGAGCTGAATGCCTTTGATGAATCATCATTTTTTGTATAACCTCCAATCACCATTTCCTGCCTTTTGTTAGCTTTAATTTTTAACCATTCATCCGAACGCTTCCCCGGAAAATAATTGCTGCCGGCTTTTTTAGCTACAATTCCTTCCAGCCCTATTTTTTTTGCGGCTTCAAAAAACTCCATGCCGCTGCTGGCAAAATTTTCGCTCAGGCGGATGATCCCTTCTCCAGGAACAATATTTTTTAAAATCTCCCTGCGAAATGTTAAGGGTAAACCCATAATATCCCGTCCATTTATCCATAATATATCAAAGATGTAATAAACTAAATCTCCATCAGCTTCACTGCGCCAATTTTGCAATAAGCTGAAATTTGATTTGCCGTTTTCATCAAGCACCACTATTTCACCGTCAATGACAGCATGTATATTCCATTGCTGAACGGCTTTATATACAGGATAAAATTTATCATTGAATGATTTATCATTGCGCGATTTCAATTCCACTTCGGTTTTATTGCATAAGGCAATAGTACGGTATCCATCCCATTTTACTTCGTACAACCAGCCTTCTCTATCAAATGGTTTATCTACTAAGGTGGCAAGCATCGGAGCAAGCTTAGTAGGAAACTTTGCACGTTTGCCTTTGGATATGTAATCTTCTGCATCCGCTGAATTTTCTTTTGATGCTTTTTCTTTCCTGTTACGTGACGATGCTGCTTTTACATCTGCACGTTTATTTAAAGCGGTTTCTTTTTTGCTTTTAGAGCTGGATTCTTTTACACGCTTTGCACCGTAAAAATTTTTAGTGGTTTTTTCCACCTGTGCAAGTGTTTTTTTTGAAATGACAGATTTGTCACGAAGCGTTATATCTTCTTTAGAAACATATTTATCCTTTACCTTAAATAACAGCCAGGAATTTTCTCCTCTGCCATGTGTTTTTACAAGGGCATATTCACCTTTTAGTTTTTTACCGTATAATATAAAATGCAGCTTGCCGGAAAATATTCCCTTGCGCAGTTCTTTATCTTTGGTTTTTTTATCCTTTGCATCACTATGGGCAGGTTCATAATAACCTTCATCCCATACAATCACCGTTCCGGCTCCATAACCACTGGGAATAATTCCTTCAAAATTTCTGTAGTCAAAAGGATGGTCTTCCACCATCATGGCAAGACGTTTAACGGATGGATCAGTGGAAGGACCTTTTGGAACTGCCCAGCTTTTAAGCACTCCTTCCATTTCCAACCGGAAATCATAATGCAAATGAGACGCATCATGTTTCTGAATAACAAAACGGAGTTTATCACTGCCGGGTTTACCTCCTGTCGGTTCGGGGCTTTCCTTAAAGTTTCTTTTCTCCTTATATTTTTTAAGCGCCATATCTTGTTTTTAAAATGTGATGCCACGCAATTCTTCAGTATGAATTAAAGTGGTCTGAAATTCCAGATTATTTGCTGCTACCAGTGTTAATAGAATGAAATGTTATGCCATGGAATTTTCAATTGATTAGTGGGGCACAAAAATTTCATTAGAAGTAAAAATTTTTTAATGAAGCGTGAAAAACGGGTGAACAAAAAAATAAATGAAATGAAAAAAACTATATTCCTATTCTGTTTGATTTGTTGTTGATTATAAAATTAATTCAATTTCACAATTTATGAAAGAGCCGGCTGCTTTATTTCGTTCGGTTCAATTTCAATTTTTTGTTTCAGGATTTTCACGGAGTATTGATTGGGAATTATTTTTTGTCCGTGGGTAAGTGCATACACTTTCGTAAACTCTGCACCGAAATAGAGGATGATGGCAGAATAATAAACCCAAACGAGAATTAAAATGACTGAGCCGGCAGCGCCATAGATGGAAGCTACCCCTGAACTTCCGAGGTAAGCACCGATAGCGAATTTGCCGATCATAAAAAGAAAAGCGGTGAAGGCTGCTCCTGTGACACAATCGCGCAGAACGATTTTTCCATCAGGCAGTGTTTTAAAAATAACAGTGAATAAAATCGTAATAATGATAAAAACGATCAGGAGGTTAATGACATAAACCAAATAAAAAGTGTTTTTTGGAAAATGGGCTGCAAGGCGGTTATTGAGCACATCCATTAAAGAATTTACAATTAAACCGACCAACAATAAAAATCCTACAGAGCCTATCATGGAAAACGACATGAGGCGGTTTTTAAGAAATTTTATAAAACCTCGTTTGGGCTTTGCTTTGATGCCCCATATATAATTTATGGAGTCCTGGATTTCAGCAAAAACACCGGATGCACCGACTAATAAAATTATAATTCCAACGGTGGTTGCAAAAATATTGTTGCTTGAAAGTTTTACATTTTTTATAGTTTCCTGGATTTGGAGGGCGGCAGCATTTCCGACCAGCCCGTTAATCTGCCCGAAAAGTTCACCTTTCACGGCTTCAGAACCGAAGAATATTCCGCACAGCGAAATGATGATGATAAGCAGCGGAGGTAAGGAGAAAACAGTATAATAAGATAACGCTGCGCTTAATTTAATTGCATTGTCGTCAATAAATTCGTGGAAGGTTTCTTTAAGAAGATACCAGATTTTTTTTATACTGAATATTATTTTCATGGCGAATTAAATTTATTTATTAAACACAAAAGAAAGATCTTTTATTGAAACGTCACCGGTCCTGGTTTTTCAAGATCAAAATCGCGGAATTGGAAATCATAAGATTTAATAGAATTTAATTTCAGAAGGTCATTACCGAGCCCCGGAATAACCGGGTAGAAAGCAATGGCAAGCTGAAAAGTGTTTAGTACCAGCAGTTCGTTCCTGAAAAGAATTCCGAAACCGATGGATGAATAAAACCGGCTTTTGAAAAGGTTTTCCTTATCAGCCGAAAGCAAAGCGCCCGTAAAATATAAAATAGGAGCAAAACGAAAACCAATCACAGAGTAAGGAGCATATAACTGGGTTTGAGCAGAAAAAATCAGCCGTTTTGTTCCGTAAAGAACTGCGCTGTTAAATCCCTGTATTCCGTTGTCTTCGTTGATGGTAAGCACTTCGGTTGGAAAACGCTCTATGCCTATCGTGAGTCGCGGCTTAATGAATTGGCGTAATTTCCATTTGCCGATTTCAAGCAGGCTGGTAAAATAAGTGATGTCTGCGGAAAATATACCCGCCTCTATCTTTGAATGATTTGTGAAAGTTCCATATTCGAAATTAATGGCGAAATAACCGGCATGCTCTATATAGTTTCCCCAGCCGATACGTGTTCCCATATAGGTGCGGTTTATAAGACCTTTATTTTGCCTGCCCAGGGTAAATGACAACACCTGCCCGGTCGGAACATCTTCGGGTAAGCCGAATTTAAAGATATAGGAATCCTTGATATAAGTCCTCTGCGAAACACCAAGGGAAGCAAGATAAAATTTTTCATCAGAAAGTAATCCGAGAGTATCAGTGCCTGTCACCGGGTTGGAAAGATAATCCGTATTCAGGTAACGGGTTGTTAGAATTAAATTCGTGATGCGGTTTATTTCACTGTATTCTTTGAAAAGTTTCCAGCTTTTTCCTGCCCAAACATCATACTGGCTGTATTTCACATTCGGAATGGTTTTAATCACATCTGTATAAAATAAGGTATCAGACGTAGTAGCATGGGCGAAAGCGATTCCTCCTGCCCATTTAGTAAGGGGGGAATAAAACGGGCGGTTTATGCTGATGCCATTGTAAAAAATGGAATCGAAATCCGCTTTGTAAAATAATGTAGTAGAGATAAAAGTATTTTTGAAATTAGGAACGGTATAAATGCCTTCATAAATATTATTATTATTGGGAACAAACCGGATACTGTTGTCTAACTGGTGACCGGTGCCGAAAAAATCCTTTTCAATCAATTGTATTTTTGTATCACTGCCAGCGCTTGATAATTTTATAATAGTAGTCCATACATCAATTTCACGAATGTAAATATCCACAGAGTCATTCCCTGATTTGACAGGGTAAATAGCCACGTCCTTCAGGTAAGGTGAGGTACGAAGGAGCCGTTCCGATTCTTTTACCGTTAGTTCATCCAGGGCATCTCCTTCATGAAACAATAGCTGGTTGCGTATAGCAAAGCGTGAAGTTTTTAAATGCAGCTTATTACCTGCTTTAGTCCAGAAATTAGTTGGCTTTTGAAGAGTATCATAAATATCAAATCCAAATGGATCGTATGTACTGATATAAATATTCCGGATTATTTTCCCCTCGTAAGTTTCATAAGAAGGTATTTTAAGCCGTTTTCTCTTCTTGTTGTTCAGTTCACTAACGGGACGAAAGAATGCTTTGTATAAAGCATAGGTAAAACTTTTTTTCTTTGCAAAACTTTCCATGCTCCGATATACTTTTAATGAATCCTGTTTTTCTTCCTTGTTTTGAGAAAAACCCTGCACAGATACCCCTGACAGAACAATCAGAAAAAACAATTTACTCCCCGTTCCCCCATGCTTCATTATTCCTTACTTTTTTTCTTTTTCTTTTTTGAGTTTTTTTCTTTTTCGGCTTTTTGAATAGTGGATTTTATCCCTGAAAGAATGGACTTCCAGGAATAGTTAAATAAAAATGCCTGAGGGTTTCTTTGATAGTCAATAATACCGGTTCTTGCTTTTTCACCGTCCATTGGATTGGATGACTCTATAATCACGTTATTGGCAATAAAAGAAATTATTTTTTCTTTCATAGCTGTTGTTTCATCCGTGTTTTGATTTTTAGCTGTAATGTGCAGGTCGTTATAAAGAAGCTCAAGATCGCCCCGGGATTTTAAATTATCTGCAGAAAAATTAAATTTCATCTTTTTTATTTTGCCCGTTACATAGATATATGCATTTCTTTCAAGGATCGGGTTGAGATCCTCCATGTTCATGGAAGCCAGCGAGCCTGAACATATAAACTTGTTTTGCGGATCATTAACCGGGAATGTTAGTGATACATTTACTTTGCTTTTGTCCATTAATAATGCCTGTGCATGCATTTTCATCTCGTCCTTAGAACCGCTTGTGTCATTTGTAACATGGTTAAACTTCGCTTTAAGGCGGGTGAAATAAATTTTTCCGGGCTTATTTGCGTCTTCAGCATGTTCTGTATATTTAACATTCCCATCTTTGAGCTCCAGCGAATCAATTTTTAACAGATGCTTATATTTCATAAGCAGTTCCTGCACCATGGGTTTCTTCTCTGTGTTATCTTTCATTCTTTTGTCCCTGAAAACATCCACATCCAATTTATTTATTTTAATATCGCCTGCAAGAATATTTCCTTCATCAATCAGATTATTTAATCGAAATTTTTCAATGGTAAGTTTATCAAGCGCCAGGTGAACCCTATCTGTTTCATATTTATTCCGCTTAGTAAATTCATAGTTATCATATTGGGGTATGAGAAGGATGCTATCCACGGACAGACGTATATTATTTCCTTCAAGATGGCTTAGTTTCATTTGATATAAGCTATCCTGCGTTAAACAGGTGATTTCGGAAATTTTGTAGGTTATATTACCCAAAGCCCCTGATGTTAATGTATCATTTTTATTAATGTCACACATTTCAATCGAAATCTCCGGTATCTTAAAATTAATTTTCCTGTATTTCATCATACCGGTAAAATCTTCTGTAACAAGAGTTGAATTTTTAAATATAGTTTTTCCTATTTTTATCCTGGAAGGAATGATTATCTCCTGAGCCGCATCCTGTTTTTTTTCTGAGTCACAAGCAATCTGTCCATGAACAAGTTGCACATCTGAAATTTTAATTTCATCAATGACATATTCTTTTTTGAATAACGCTTTTAAAAAACCGATTCCTGTAAAAGAAATTTCATTTACAGTCCCAGATAATTTCGCAGAAATTTTTCCGGAATCAATAGCTGTTTTATCAGTATAGATTTTTATGTGGAAAAATTTTACCTCAGAAGAAAGTAAATTAATTTTCACACCATCCATACTGACATGGTATGCATTTTTACCTGTATTAATACTTTCTTCTATTTTATTTTTTACATAAGGTTCTAAGACAAAAATCATAAGCAGTTTACTAAGAACCAGGAACCCTATGAGAAGAATTAAGACCTTAAGCCAAATTTTTTTTTTCATTTATTGTCAGCATGCACTTATTTTTTAGTTGAATCCCTTTTGGCGTCTTTAGCTTTCTTCTTAAAATAACTTCTCAGTAAAAAGCTGTGTTGTGCCGCTTCCAGGTCTTCGTCCAACTTCATGGAACTGTGCTCTAAGTTTTTAATAGTTTCTTTTAAATGAGCGCCCGCTTCTTCATCGTGCAGCAAAACACCAATGGAAGATTTAGGATTACTTCCTGCCACTTTAAGATTCGTTATAAAAATAGCTGCTGTGTCTGCCATTTGCTGCAATCGCGAAACCGAAGCTTTAACTGAATTAAAAACTATTGTATCAGTTGTTAATTCATTAGCTAATGTGCCTTTTTTATTCAGGTTCGCACTGAATAAAGCTAACGAGCTCACCAATTGCTGCGCTTTTGCAGATGCACTTTGAAGTGATGCAGTCGCAACATTAATGTTTGCATATACAGCATCATCATTGAGGAATTTACCTATAGTACCTTCACCTGAAGCTAACTTTTTACTGATAGTTTTAAAATCGGCAGTAATAGATAAAAGATTTTTATTATTCTCCTGCATCGTATTAATCATATCTTCTGAAGAAAAAGTTTTTTCCACTTCTAACGTGTCTCCTTCCTGCACTTCTCCGGCAGTTGATGTGCCTCCGTATATAACAAGTATTTTATTGCCGATAAGTCCATCCGAGCCTATTTTGACTTTGGCATCCCTGCGAATATATTGCTGTGCATTTTTTTCAATTTTCATTCTTACTTCCACCTGTGAATTTCCGTAGAAATGGAGGCTGCTTACAAGACCTATTTTTACGCCTGAGAACCAGACATTATTACCCTTTTGCAACCCGCTTACATCATCAAAAAGCGAAACCACCTGCATTTTCTTTTTAAAAGTTTCATTAATATTACCAACCATAAGAATTCCGCCTGTAAGAAATACTAATCCGATAAGAACAAAAAGTCCGGTTAGTACTGCGCGTTTGTTTGGTGATTCATTCATAGTTTATAGTATAAAATTATAATTATAGAAACTTTTTACCTGTTCATCATCGGTACTAAATACGTCTTCAAACTTTCCAACCTTTAAAAATTTTCCGTCCAGCAAGATGGCAACCCGGTTACCGGTGGCTTTTGCGCAAGTAAGATCGTGAGTGATAATGACAGAGCTGGTGTTATATTGCTGCTGAACTTCATTAATAAGTTCATTAATTTCTGCGCTTGTAACAGGATCTAAACCGGAAGTAGGCTCATCGTACAACATTATTTCCGGCTTAAGAATTAATGTACGCGCAATCCCTATTCTTTTTCGTTGTCCCCCGGACAGGTCAGAAGGCATTTGATTTATCTTATTTTTTAAACCTACTGCATCCAGCGCTTCATTCACTGCCTCATCCACTTCTTTTTTACTAAGATTTTTTACAGTCATCGTTAACGGGAATGCAAGATTCTGGTACACATTCATGCTGTCATATAAAGCGCTGTTTTGAAATGAAAATCCAATCCGCAACCGAAGGGCATCCAATTCTTTTCCGGATAATTTATCAACCTGTTTTCCAAATACCTTCACTTCACCGGTATCCGGCTTCAGCAATCCCACTATAATTTTTATCAATACAGATTTTCCTGTGCCTGATTTTCCCAACACTGCAACATTCTCGCCTTTAAAAACATTGAAGTCAACACCTTTTAAAACCTGTAAGTCGCCAAACGATTTATATAGTCCGTTGATTGAAATGACCGATTCATCTTTATTTATTATATGTTTTTCTTTCAGACTTTCCATTGCTTTAAAAATATCGAATCCAATTGGCGACCTGTACAATAACAATTTCCTCTATGAATACCAGGAACATGGCAAGCACCACAGCCTGGTTTGCAGCTTTTCCCACACCACGAGTCCCTTGTGTGGCATGATAACCTTTGTAACACCCGATAATACCTATAGTGAATCCGAAAACAATGGATTTAGTTACAGAGGAAAATAAATCAAGAAAGGTGAGGGTTGAAAATGCGTTTTTATAAAAACTGATTATGCTGGTAGCTTCTTCCATGTGAACATTTATATAGGAACCATACATTGCTACAAAACTGCAATACAATGCTAAAACAGGGATAGTTATAATAGTGGCGAGAACTCGTGTAACTACTAAATATTTAAAAGGATTAATTGTCGATACTTCCATTGCTTCGATTTGTTCAGTCACTTTCATGGAACCCAGTTCTGCTCCTATGCCTGAACCTACTTTACCTGCACATATAAGAGCAGTTACCAATGGTCCTAACGCCTTTACTATAGCAATGCCAATTAATGAAGGAAGCCATGATTGGGCTCCAAAGTCTTCAAGTGATGGACGTGACTGCTTTGTAAATACTATACCGATGATAAAACCTGTAACAGTAATTAATGCAAGAGATTTTAAACCCACCTCGAAGCACTGGTTTATTACTTCGCGAAAATGAAAAGGCGGTTTAACCACCTCTTTAAAAAAACGGCAGGTAAACTTATAGGCTTTGTGAACATCTGTAAAGTACTGGTCAATGCCTTTTGAGAATATATATTTTTTTGTGTTATATTCAATCATTAATAATTTCTATAGAAACAGCGGGCTAAACAACTTCACTCTTTAATTTTAATTTTAGTTAACTATTACTTTCTTTTTCTTTTTCACCGGAATTTTAAAATTGAAAATCGCTTTTCCAGCTCCTGACTGGATATCGCCCAGGAGAAAGCCAAAAGGTTTTAGCGGATCAATCCTGTCAAAAACTACTTTGATAATGGCAGTTAAAGGAATGGCAAGAAACATGCCTGCGAAACCCCACAACGCACCACCAATAAATACTACAATAATTGAAACCAGCCCATTGATTTTTACTTTGGAAGCAACGACTCTCGGAACAATAAAATTATTATCTATGAATTGGACGATGAGATAAGCTACCATCACCCATAAAGCAGTGACAGGCGATTGTGTGGCAAGCGCAATGATCATGGGAATGGCAATAGCAACAAGCCCTCCGATGTAAGGAATAATATTAAGGAGAGCGCCTATGATGCCTATCAGAATAGCATATTGGACTCCGAGAATTAATAACCCGGCAGAATTAAGAGCGGCAACAATCGCAGCTTCGAGCAGCAAACCAACCAGGTAACTTTGAATAAGCGATCTCGTTTCGACCAGGACTTCTGCCACCACCGAATGCTTTTCGCGCTGAAACAGCCTGGCAATGAATTCGAGCAAATGCGGCTTATAAAACAAAATAAAAAATATATAAACCGGCAGCAGTAACAAAAGCACCAATATTCCGCCAAAGGTGAGCAATGTCTGCCCGATAACTGAAGTGCCGGTGCTCATCCCTTCGGTTTTTAATTTGGCTATCCACTCATTAGTTTTTGCTGTACTTAAATTGAATGTTTCAGATATCCAAACAATCAGATCCTGGAATATGGTAAGTATTTTTTCCTTTAACTGGGGGAATGTTTCAGTGAACAGGCTGGCTTGCGAACCGATAAAATATCCTAATGCCCCGATAAAAATGATTGCTGCCGTTAATGCAAGCAGAATAGCCGCCACCCGGTTAATTCTTTTGCGTGTTAGGTAGTTTACAACAGGATTAAGAAGGATGGCAAGAATAGTTGCAAAGACAATTGGAACAATAATATCCTGACCGATATAGAGGATATAAAAAAACGCTATGATCCCCAATAAAATTTGGGTAAGTTTTGAATAAACCGGTAGTTTTATTGTTGAGTTATTCACAGGTCAGATGATTGGAAGGTTGGAATTTTTTTGTTGCTCACCGGAACTATCATTTTTAACAACGATATTTTCAGTTGAAATTTTTTTAAGTATCACCGATAGTATCAGCCCGAATAAAACAAATGCAATAAACAAAATGAAACCGGGCTGAAGCGATGTTTTATTAGTTGCAATGCTTGACATAGCTTCATTATTCATATCCGCATTCATATTTCCAAGCTCGCTGTCAAGAATTCCTTTGAAGCCGATGTATGCCATAAAAATTGCAACTACCATCACATCAGCCATAGACCATTTGCCGGATTTAAAAGCAAAGAATTTTATGATTTTAGAATTTCTCCATCTATCAGAACCGAGTAAATAGACTTTTGTGGAGAGCAGCTTGGCAACAGGAAAAACAATGCTGAATATGAGGATAAGCAATCCTACAAGAACAGAATCAGCCTTGCCTGTTGCAATTAATATTTTTACAACATCTACAATACTTTTACTCTGATAAAATAAAACCTGGTCGTGAAACTGGATATTTTTACCGATAAGCATAAAATTTATTTCCTGGATACGCGCATCAATTTCAATCATTGGTGCTGCAAGCCCTGTAAAAAGCAACGCAAGCGCCAGCAGAACAGACATGGTAAACAGCGGGCTGAACAATACCGCTGCCTTTTGAATTAATAACCACAGCAGCAGAAAGAAAATAATTATACCCAGCATGATATATGTGTACTTGTAAGATTCCGCCTGCAGCCGGTCGGCACGGTCAGAAACTATTTTATTAAAATCTTTCACTTCTGTTGCATTGTATTTAGCCAGAAGATTTTCATATTCCGAGCCTTCTACAATGCTGTCCCGCGTCTGCTCTGCAAAATCTTTTATTTTATCCTGCGCAAGAAACTTTAACCGTTGCTTGCTTCGCGGCTTTTTTATCTGGTCTATAATTGTCTGGGAAAATTCAGGCACCCGCTCGCGGATTTTATCCACATTTACAAAAGTGTTAAATGCAAACTTTTTTAATTTGCCGCCCACGTTCTTTTGTTTTTCGTTTATCATGTCATCTGCCTGCGAAATGAGCGCATTCAGAATCTTGTTTACTTCTCTTTTAAGGGTATCCTGCTGGTCTGCACTGAACTGGAAATCTTCAATCTGGGTATTTACAATTTCGGTAATATTATCGCGCCAGCGGTTCACCGATAGCAGCCCGTTTTGAATATTATTCACGTCAGAATAATCTTTTTTCAATGTTGCCCGCTCTCCGGACAGTATATATATTGTATAGCCGCACCATCCTGCATAACCTACAAGGGGAAGTATAACAAGAATAAAAAGAACGCGAAATATTTTTTCTTTAAGTGTATATTTTTGAGATTCGCTTTTCATCATGATGAATCCGGATTTCTTCATTGTTATTAAACTGACTTAATGCAAAGAAAGGGCTGTCGAAATCAACAGCCCTGATCCTTAAACATAAAACTAAACCTAATCCATCTTTTTTTCTAATAGGAGGTTTTCAATTCCACTCTTCTGTTCTGGGCGCGACCTGTCTTGGTTTTATTATCAGCTATGGGCTGTGATTCACCAAAACCTTTCGCGGTTAACCTCGATTCTAATATGCCTTTTGTCATGAGATATTCTTTTACTGATTCAGTGCGCTTTTGAGAAAGCTCCATATTATAAGCATCATCACCTACATTATCGGTGTGACCTTCTATAGTGAGATTAGCGGCATCATACTTTTGCAGGATTTCAACCAATGCATCTAATTGAGCCAACGATGATTTTTTAAGCGTTGCCTTATTGAATTCAAAGAAAATTTTGCTCGCAATCTGTGTAATTTTTTTCACATCCTCTTTGGCAATTTCGGGACAACCCTTGTTTGCTATAGTACCTTTCACATCAGGACAACGGTCTTCATTATCAGCCACACCATCTCCGTCTTTATCAGGACATCCTTTTAATGCTGCAGGGCCGGCAACATCAGGGCATATATCGTCCTCATTTATTACACCGTCTTTATCATTATCCATCGGGCAACCCGTTGCATCCACTTTATAGCCCGCTTTGGTATCAGGGCATTTATCATCTTTATCAGCTATTCCGTCACTGTCCGCATCAGGACACCCTTTGAGGGCAGCCAGTCCTTTTACATCCGGACAATCATCATCCTTGTCAGCAATACCATCCGCATCTTTATCAGGACAGCCTTTTAATGATTCTATTCCTGCGACATCCGGACAATCATCTATATAATCTGCAACACCATCTTTGTCTTTATCAACCGGGCAGCCGTTTTCATCCACCTGCACGCCTTTGGGTGTTTCAGGACATTTGTCTTTGCGATCAGCAATGCCATCCGCATCAGCATCTTTCTTTTTACCGATATTAAATGTTAAACCTGCGGTGTGCAAAAGGAAAAAATCGTGGTTATCAGCTACTATACCATCTTTATTATCATTAGTTGAATAGGCAACCATTTCCTGTAATTGAAACGAAACCGTGGAGCCGAAGCGAAAGTTTATTCCTGCTCCAAACGAGGGAGCAGCATAATCTATTTTGCCTTTATCAATGGTCGGATTTTCAGCGAACATAAGCGCACCGCCACCTACAAATAAATAAGGACGGACAGCGGCTTCTGATCTTAATATATTAAAGCGAATATTTAAGGTTCCTGTAGTTAATCCTGTACGAAATCGTCCTGAGTCACCAACATGCCCGGTTTCGCCTTTAGTAACAAGAAGGTTGATATCAAAACGGCTGGAGAGATAACGCGAAAAAGAAATACCTCCAAAACCATATAGAGCCTGGTCGGTTTTATAGAAACCATTGCCCAGGTCGCCATTATATTGCATAGCTCCCCCGTGCAATCCTATATTCCATTTTTTATCAGCAGTTTGAGCATTTATATTTACAACAGCTATCAAAAAGAAAGCTGTAAAAAGTAATAATTTTTTCATGTTTTAAAATTTTATTTTAAGATTTTTATTGTTTTATTTAAAAGCAAAGCGCGATTGTTTTATACATCGCGCTTTACATGATGGAACAACTAATTTATTTTTTTGAAGAGGTTTCTTCAGGCTCTTCTTCCTGTTCAGCCCGAAGATTAACACCGGAAACTGCGATTTCAGTTAATTTTTTATCAGCAGCTTTTTCTTCTTCCAGCGTTTGTGCAAGAAGTTCGGCTACATCTGTTAACCCGAGTGTTTCTGCAAACTGGCGAAGTGTACCATAAGATGCGATTTCGTAATGTTCCACTTTTTGAGCTGCGAAAATTATTCCTGCATCACACATAGCTCCTTCTTCACAGTCTTCCATAATTTGTTCAGCCTCCTTTATCAGACCTGCCATTGCTTCACATTTTTTAGCAGTGGCATTCTTTCCGAGAATTTCAAACACTTCCTCCACTCGATCTACCTGTTGCATTGTTTCTTCCAGGTGATTTTTTAGTGCTTCAACCAGTTCTTCTGAAGTGGCATTTTTTATCATTTTCGGAATAGCTTTGGTTAATGCTTTCTCTGCCCAATAAATATCCTTTAGCTCATCTTCAAATAATTTCATGAGTTGTGAAGATTCCGTTCCGCTGCCTTTTGAAGATTCATTTTTTTTTGTTCCGTTTGAACGGCTTTTGTTTGAATTGCTGCCGCCATTCGACCGGCTGCCTGATTTCGATTTTAAAGTATTCATTTTAATTTAATTTATTTTAATTGTTGGTAATTGTTATTTTATAAAACTAATCTCTGCCTGTATATATTTCTTCGCCCCTGTTAGCGCGCCATCTCTCTTCAAAATATTTAGCATCATCTTCATTGCGCGGACGAACTCCCATCACTATATTTCCATTTTTCACTCCTGATTCATATAATTTTGCACGTGCTTCGGGAATACCGGATCCTACAAGGGCACCTATTATTCCACCTGTAATTCCACCCGCTCCTGCTCCTGCTAAACCCGCGGCAATAGGTCCGGCTATTACTAAACCAAGTCCGGGTATAACCAGGCTGGTTCCAATTGCCGCCACGACTCCTGCAATAGCACCGACAGCACCGCCAATTGCAGAACCTTTTCCGGCACCTTCTGCAGCTTTAGTTCCTATTTCAGTTTCTTTGACATCGCCTGAAAAATGTCTTTTGCGTGTTTCGTCTGACATCACTAAATTGATATCATCTTTAGTATAACCTCTTTCGTGAAGTGTTTTGTAAGCATTTTCTGTGCTCTCACGGTCACGAAACATTCCTGTTAACATGCCACGGTCAGTAGTCATGTTTTCTTCCATTTGATTTTGATTTTGATTTTTTTCCATTTTGATTTTGTTAAATTATTTATTAATTTATTTACGCATTATTATGAGATATAATAAAACGTGACACGGGAATAAGATAAAATATGTGCCATCATTTTTTTCCTGTCAAAACAAATCGCTGTTTGGAGTAGGTTGTAATGATTATTTTACGTGATTTCCTTGGTTGTAGCCGCTACAAACCGTCCCAGGTAGCCTGAAAAAATTAAAAGCAATAAAAAATTTTGCAGAAAAAAAAATAAATAACGGGAATTTAAATTCCCATAAATGGGAAATGAAAAAGGTTATTTTGGAAATCAGGAGGATAAATATCAAATGTCGTCTTACTCCGCGCCACATGGCATGAATTTTTAAGAAGTAAAATGCTCGCAAAGAAAAGATCGGTAATTCTTTCTTTCTCTGCATCATAAAATTAAAAATGGGAATCCCGTAAGCTTCGCATTTTTTAAAAAATTAATTTACAAATCCGGCTCTCGAATTGTGATAAATAAAAATATTTCTGGCCAAATCAAAAACTAAATACTATGAATAACCTGCTTAAAGGGCTTATTGCCGGCTATGGGGCAAAAAAATTAGGCGGAGGCTGCTTCAGCACCATTCTCATTTTTATAATAATCTGGTTTTTACTGGAGCGTTGTTAAATTATTTTTCACCCGTAAATAAGTTAAGGAGTTCGGCCCCGATGGGGTCGTATGTTTACAGTTGATATCGTTTCTATAAATCTGCGACCCCATCGGGGTCGAACATTAGTTTTCCGCTTAACTGAATGATATTACCCTATGGGTTTTGCAACAGTGTAGCAGGCATACCGGTTGCGTGAAACGAAAGTGGCTATGCTTTCCAGGAATTTATTTAGCTTGATTACCGGTTACCCGGTGGATTCCCAAACTTTTTCGGTATCTGAAACATTTTTAAAATCTCCCTTCATCGCTTTAAGCCCATAACGCTCTCTTGTTATTTCCTCTTTTGTACGCTTGCCTAATTTCTTTAAAAGCGCTAAAGGCGGACTCCAGCCCGTAATCGCCTGCTCAGCCATTAGTAAACCACAAGCTGCAGAAAGCAAGAACCATTTTTTATCTACAAACATACCCAGGAATGCGCCCGAAAGTGAAATTACAGCAGCATTCAATAATAAAGTACGTTCGGCATCCCATTCCTGCTCAAGATCTGAAATCCGTTGAGTTTTTGCCTGCTTCCCCTTATGACCATAATCATGTAAAGGTGAACGGCTTTCTGTTGAAGAATCGTTTTCGTTTGTCTCCCGTTGTTTTTTTTCTTTCGTGTTTTCCATAGATTTAAATTTTTTTACATTCTTCTATTAAAAATTAGTGCCACAACAAAAACAAAAATTGCTTTAGCAATCAACGGGCTTCTTATAATTATCTTTTCAGGCATTTATGTCAAATTGAGAAGGCTGCTGAATATTCTTCCAGGAAGCAAAAGAAAAAATAAATATGCTGGCGTTATTGTATGGTATCCCGTTTCGCAGGCAAGGTACCTCTCGCTGAATCTGTCAGTGTGGTGTTAGGAATATTTCTATTATACTTTTTTTGAATAGTCGTATCAGAAGCATTATTATTAAAATTTCCATCCTGTGTAATGCGATGGATATTGGTATCAGGTCCCGCAGCGTTAGGTGGAATTATTACCTGGTTTTGCCCGCTTTGCCTGTGGACCCGTTGCTGCTGCTGCTGTGCATTTTCCGGGGGTGGAATATTTCCATTGTCTATAATCCGGCTGAGTGAATCAACAGGCAGAGTGGCAGGTGGAGTATTGATGTTATTATTTTGCTGGTTTGTTGTGCCTGCATTCTTATTTTGATTCTGATTATTGTTTTGTGCAACGGCATTTAACGAAGCGGATAAAAAAGAACAAATCAAAATTTTGCTGAACCGGGAAATTAGTTTTTTGTTTTTCATTATGTTTATTTATGACAATGGGATTTTTATGCCATGGTAAAAGTCGGTAGTGTCTCAATTTGAATTTTTCTCTGTGACACTCAACGTTTTTTCTCTCCCTTTCCTCCGCGGTAAAAAACTAACCACAGGAACACGATGAATGCGAAAAAGTAAAAAGCCGGGGAAAATTTATTTTTTATTTAGCGTTTTTTAAAAAAAAATATTCAGCAAGAATAGATACCCGGGAAGTTTGTGCGCTGTACTGGACTCGAACCAGTGACCCCTACCTTGTCGAGGTAATGCTCTGAACCAACTGAGCTAACAGCGCAAAAAGAAAATAATTATTAAAGTTCTGTTTTTTTCTTTCCTGCATCCACTTCTTTTATGAATTTTATCAGCCCGGTCATATATACCTGCTGGTCATCATACATGGACATGTGGCTGCCGTTAGGGCAATATAAATAACTTCCGTTTTGAACCTGTGTTGACATCCATTTCATGTGCTCGGGATCCATCGTGTCATTTTTAGAACCAACCGTTAATACAGGAACGGTAATTTTCGGAAGCTCTGATTTAATATCCCATTTTTCCAATTTTCCTGAAACTCCAAATTCACTGGGTCCCTGCATGGTAATATATAACGATTGATTCATTTTATTAAATGACCGTGACATAGGCTCGGGCCATTGATCTAAAGGTATCCTGCAAATATGCTCCGCATAAAAATTCGGCATAAGTAATTCCATATATCTCGGATTGGCAAAATCCTTTTTAGCTTCGAGCATCCGTATTGAATCAAGAACAAGAGGGTTCATTTGTTTTGCCAAAACCTCATCGGCATATTTTCCATACTCAGGTGCGCTCGACATCATATTTGAAATGATCAGCCCTTTTAAATTGTCCTGGTATTTCAATGCATATTCCATAGCAAGGATACCTCCCCAGGAATGGCCCAGCAGGTAAAAATTCTCTTTGTTAAGATTGAATGCGGTGCGAACCTGTTCTACTTCTTCCACATAACGCGGAAGATCCCACAAAGCAGTATCATTCGGATTATCAGAATTGCCGCAGCCTAACTGATCGTAATAGATAAATTCAAAACCTTCTTTAGGGAAAAAACTTTCAAAGCATTCAAAATATTCATGTGTGCAGCCCGGACCTCCATTCAGGAGCAACACCCGGATCTTAGGATTATTTCCCACCCGTTTAGTCCATACATTAAACTTTCCTTCAGGTGAATCAATGGAAACAATTTTTACGTTTCCATTTTGAACTCCATTACCGTCATTCTGGAAATAAGTTAAATCAGGACAGTCATTTTCTGCCTTGTTGTTGTTTTCGGTGGCACAGGAAACAATTAAACCCGGGATAATGACCCACAGAACCACGAAGAGTTTTTTAATTGCATTCATGATTTTTTTTAGTTTCTGACTTAAAAAACATTTCAATATTAAATTATTTTTTTGGGATAAAAATGCAAATTAAATTATTTCATCAATTCAAGAATCACCCTTACAATCATGCTTCCCCCATAAATAACAAGCGCAATGCCGGCAATCCTGTTTAGTATGATGAGGGATTTTGCTGTTATTATTGTTTTGAGCCGGTTGGCAAGATAGGCTTTAACCAGGTCAGTACACAGTACAGTTCCTAAAGTGAATGCATAAAAAACAAATGTATCGGTGGGAGTGAACTGCTCCTTAACGGGAATAGTACTCGCCACCACAAACCAAAATAACAGTACGGAAGGATTTACGGAATTCAGCATAAAACCTTTTGCGAGATACAAGATCCGCGGATGAGGGCTTTCAGCAAATTCCAATGATTCAGCCGAAACTCTTGCTTCTTTAAAAAATAAATAAGTTCCGAAACTTGCAATGACTATTCCACCGATAATTCCCGTGGCATCTTTATGGTCGTTGAGGTAAAGTATAAAAGAGCTTCCGAAATATGCCAGCAAAATAAAAAATACATCACTCATCAGCACACCTACTGCTGTTATTGCGGCAGGAGCAAATCCGCGTTTAATGCTTGTATTCAGAATAAAAAAAAATACCGGGCCCACCATGATGGCAATGATTAATCCAAGCCCGAAACCTTTAATTATGGGGTCAAGCATATACGGTCAACTGAATTTAAAGCTGCTAAAAGTAAAAAAGCATTTTGAAATGAACAAGGCGGGAGAAAATTAGTTATTGGTTATTCCGATGAAAAATCGGGACTTCACTTCGTTATGCAGGTGATTGGTCACAAGGCTACTGTTTTTTCTTTTTCAACAAATTTTTCCCATTCATCAAATTGCTGCTTTTTCATTACCCGGGGAAATTTATTTTGAGCACCTACTTTTCCATGCTGTTGAAGCCAGTTATAAAAAATACGTGGTGGAACTATTTCAACGATTACATCTTTTAAAGCGGAAATTCTTTCCACGCGGTAATCATCATTAAGTATTTTTAACCTTTCATCTAATTTAGCCTTTAAAATGGATTCTGAAATTTCGTTATCAGTTCCTATATACCATTTATGAGCGAACATGGACCCGTGTTTGATTCCTGATACCACAAATTCGCTGATACTGATGTCCAGCTCATCGCAAACCATTTCAATGGCTTTGTTCATATTGTCAATCGAGAGGTGTTCACCGCATAAACTCAGGTAATGCTTGGTTCTCCCCACAATTTTTATTTCACACTTTTCTTTATTGGTAAATTTTATCACATCCCCGATCAGGTATCTCCATGCCCCCGCACAGTTAGAAAGGAGCAGGGCGTATTCTTCTCCTTCATTCACTTCATTCAGCAAAAATGTTTTCGGTTTTCTTATCAGTTCCCCTTCAGAGTTAAAGTTTTCTGAATTGAACGGGATGAATTCATAAAAAATTCCATTGTTCAAAATCAGGCGCATGTCAGTATCAGGCTCATCCTGGAAAGCAATGAAGCCTTCGGAAGCAAGATAGGTTTCAATGTACACCAGCGGTTTAGCTAATAATTCTTCAAATCCTTTTTTATATGGTTCAAATGAAACTCCGCCATGAGTATAAATGGTGAGGTTAGGCCAGATTTCGTGAATGTTCTTCAGGTTATAATAGGCAATTATTTTTTCCAGGAGCAATTGTACCCATGATGGAACTCCGACAATGACACCAATATTCCAGTCTTTGGCTTTCAGTGTGATTTCATCCAGCTTGGCATTCCAGTCTTTGCTTTTGGCAATTTTTTTTCCGGGTTTGTAAAAATGCTGAAACCAAAATGGCAACTGGCTGGCTGTGATACCGCTCAAATCTCCCTCAAAATAGCTTCCTTCCCTTTGCAAATGCGTGCTTCCTCCCAGCATTAATATTCCCGTTTCGAAAATGGGTTCGGGAATATTATAATTTGCAAGAGTAACAATCTGGCGGACACTTGCTTTTTGAATGGCTTTCACCATTTCACGGGTCACCGGTATGTGCTTGCTGGATGAATCAGATGTGCCGGAGCTTAACGCAAAATATTTTACACGGCCGGGCCAGCAAACATCTTCTTCATTGTGCAAACTTTTATTCCACCATTTTGAAAAAATCGAATTGTAATCATGCACAGGGACAGTTGCACGAAATTTATTTACGAAATCCCTGCTTTTGAGTGTATCTGAAAAATCATATGTCTGACCGAAATAAGTAAACTGCGCTTTGCGCAATAATTTTTTAAGAACTCTTTTTTGATAGCGCTCGGGTGTACGCCATTCGATATTTATGCTGTGGCGAAGCTCAATTCCTCTTTTAATAATGCTACCAAGAATGGGCATAAATGAAATTAAGAATTAAAAATGCAAATTGTTTTTCTTTTCAATTTACAATTTTGCATTTTACATTTTACATTTTAAAATCAGGCTTCCACCAGTTCCATATTTTTTATGATTTCATTTCCGAATTCGGAGCATTTTAAAAGTGTGGCATTTTCCATCTGGCGGTGAAAATCATAAGTAACCCGCTTTGCAGCGATGCTTCGCTCCATTCCCTTATAAATTAAATCAGCAGCTTCCTGCCATCCCATGTATTCAAACATCATGGCGCCTGATAAGATGACCGAACCGGGATTTACTTTGTCTTGTCCTGCGTATTTAGGCGCTGTTCCGTGAGTGGCTTCAAAAATTGCATGGCCTGTAATGTAATTGATATTCGCTCCCGGTGCAATTCCAATTCCGCCAACCTGGGCAGCAAGAGCATCGCTTAAATAATCACCATTCAAATTTAGTGTTGCTATCACATCAAAATCCTCCGGGCGTGTAAGCACTTGCTGTAAAGTTATATCTGCGATTGCATCTTTAATTAAAATTCCTTCTCCGGGTTTTCCACCAGGAATTTTGCACCACGGACCGCCATCTGTTTCCACTGCACCAAACATTTCCTTTGCAATTTTATAACCCCAGTCACGAAAACTTCCTTCAGTGAATTTCATGATGTTTCCTTTATGCACAAACGTTACGCTTTTACGTTTGTGCTTGACAGCATACGAAATGGCGCTGTGAATTAATCGTTCGGTGCCCAGATAGCTTACGGGTTTAATTCCAATTCCCACCTGTACAGGCAAATCACGCGGGGGAGCTCCGATAGTTTCCAGTTGCTTTTGCCATCCGTCAGTTTTTTCTTTTGTTCCAAAACGGATTTTTTCAAATTGCTTTGGAAATTCTTTCGAAATAAAATCCAAAACTTTTTGTGCTTCGGGAGTTCCTGCAGCGTATTCGATTCCTGCATAAATATCTTCTGTGTTCTCACGGAAAATAACCATGTCAACCGCACCCGGATTTTTTACGGGAGAAGGCACCCCTTCAAACCATCGGACAGGGCGAAGGCAAACAAACAGATCAAGTATCTGGCGCAAAGCCACATTCAGCGAACGTATTCCTCCACCAACGGGAGTGGTAAGCGGACCTTTTATACCTATGAGGTATTCATTAAATGCAGCCAGTGTTTCATCGGGAAGCCAGTTGCCGGTTTTATTAAATGCTTTTTCTCCTGCCAGGACTTCTTTCCAGTTAATTTTTTTCTTTCCGTTAAATGCTTTTTCAACAGCGGCATCCATTACACGGACTGCCGCAGCCCAAATATCGGGTCCTGTTCCGTCACCTTCTATAAATGGAATTACCGGATGATCCGGCACATTTAATTTTCCGTTGCTTATTGTAATTTTATTTTCGCTCATAATTTTATCAGGATTTTAGTTGTGCAAAAGTAAAAATTTAAGAGTTGCTAAAACTCAAGGTCAAACTGCTTTCTCAGCGAATCCAATGCCGGATTTTTTTCTGCCATTTTCATGAATTTTTCTTTAGGAGTATATGCTTCCTGCGGCTTGTCTTTTACTTCAATTATTACAGGAACTATTTTAATTTGCCTGTTGCCCAGCTTATTTCTCATGAATGGTAACAACGAAGTTTGTTCTGAAGCCAGTTCATCAGCCTGCATTTTATTATCAACAATCACCTCGATGGTAAAATCATCTTTCAGTACAGGCTGGCGTTTGTTCATTGTGCTGAACAGTTGCTTCCTTCCGGAGTCATTCACTTTTTTTGCAAATTCACTCCATGCATCATACAGTTCCTGCTCTGTAAAAATTTTGTCTTCATAGGATGACGGCTCAGGTCCGTTCATTTTATTTTCGCTTTCTTTTTTTTCTTCACCTGTTTTTGTGACAGAAGGAATTTTAATTGAAGGTGTTTTTGGAGCGGAAGGTATTGCCGGCTTTTCAATCACAGGTTGTGATTCCCCGGCAGAAGAGGGGGGAGGTGCAGCTTTAACATCTTCCGATTTTTTAACCGGAGTTTTTTGCGGATCAGCAGCAGGATGTGCAGGAATATTTTTTAATGTAACCGCATCTTCAGTTTTTTTTTCTCCCGTTGAACCGGGATTTATTTGAAGCCTGCACATTTTTATCAACGCAAGCTCAATATGAAGCTTTTGATTTTTTGCCGCCCGGTATTCCACATCACATTTGTTTGAAATATCAAGCAGGTGAAATAGCAGATCTGAAGGAGTTTGCTGAGATTGCTTTTTATATTTTTCTTTTATGTTTTTGCTTACCTCGAGCAATTGCAACGTGGACGCATCTTTACAAACCAATAAATCCCTGAAATGATTGCTGAGCCCGTTTATGAATGGATGCCCGTCAAAACCTTCGCTCAATAATTCATTAAAAGTTAAAAGTATGGAAGAAAGATTTCCGGCAACAATGTCATCAGTCATTCTGAAATAATAATCGTAATCAAGAATATTGAGATTATTGATCACATCTTTATACGAAATTTTATTTCCGGCAAAGCTTACCATCTGGTCAAACATGGAAAGAGCATCGCGTAAGGCGCCTTCCGCTTTTTGGGCGATGATGTGCAGCGCGTCTGCTTCGGCATTTACTTTTTCTTTTTCAGCGATCCATTCAAGATGTTGGGCAATGTCATCCACCTTTATCCTGTTAAAATCAAAAATCTGGCACCGTGATAAAATAGTAGGAATAATTTTATGTTTTTCAGTGGTGGCAAGAATAAAAATAGCGTAGGAGGGGGGCTCTTCAAGCGTTTTCAGAAACGCATTGAACGCTGCGGCTGATAACATGTGAACCTCGTCAATAATATAGATTTTATATTTTCCCATTTGTGGAGGGAAACGAACCTGGTCTACCAGGTTCCTGATGTCTTCGACCGAGTTATTGGATGCTGCATCCAACTCATAAATATTAAAGGACTGGCTATTGTTAAAAGAAACACACGATTCACACTCATTACATGCTTCAAAATTTTCTGAAAGATTGGTGCAGTTAATGGTTTTTGCAAGTATCCGGGCACAGGTTGTTTTTCCAACTCCGCGTGGTCCGCAAAAAAGAAATGCCTGGGCAAGATGTTTATTCTTTATGGCATTTTTTAAAGTCGTGGTGATGGGAACCTGTCCAATAACAGTATCAAATGTGGCAGGTCTGTATTTACGCGCTGAAACTATAAATTCATTCATTTCTTTTCGATAATCCTTTTCATTTTCTTATTATGACAAAAATACAAAAAGAAAATTCCTTCTTGCTGCAAAAGTGTAATGTGCCGCTTTTCGATTAGCTCAAAAACAGGCTATAATTCACCCCCTTTAATGCCTTGTTGACCAAAAATTGCAGACAGAATGGGTTTGATACCCACATATTTGAGCCATCAAAAAGAAATAACATTTAAAACACAAATAACATGATAGTAGCAATAAGCATAATCTTAGCAGCAGGGCTGATTTTAATGATCAGGGAAACCCAAATGGAAAACCCGAATTCAAAATAATTAATTAAGTTAAAATACAGTTTCAAAAATGGTAAGCCTTACTAAATTCAACAAGCTTTCATTGGATGAGAAAGCCTGGTACATCTGGAACGGTGCAGTGTTTCTTCACGTTCACGAGGACAAAAAGTACCGTTACAATTTATTTTTTATGAACAATTATTATATTGAACTTGCATACAATAATGAAAGTAATGAAATTGATAAAATACGCGCTTTCTTTTCAGATGCGTTTTTAACCCCTTATCTCGACTCAATTGACATTAAAAAATTAATGAATTAAAGCCATACATTCTACTGGAAATGATAAATTTATGATGGAGCGCTGAAGGTTTAAAATCGGGACATTAAAAATTAAAAAACATAGCTTTTGCAATAACGAAAATTACCCCGCTGAAACTTTGGTTGGGTTTTAATTTGACACTTTCCAAATAATCTGAGCTCAAATCATCATTCTGTACAGTTTCATCGGCAATTAAATTTTCAAGCCTGCTTGCTGTAATTTCCACTTCCTGAAGATTCACTGACGGAATATAATGCCCTTTATAAAGAATAGCTGTCACTTTATTATATTCGGGAAAATCACCGGAAATAATCACTTCGGGTAAATTAACAAACGGTACTTTATTTTCGTTTGTTTGAAGCACAGCAAATGAATTTTGGCTGACCCGATGCGCAACGATGGTTACTTCCGGCAAATTCACAACAATTATCCTTTCGTTTTTAATTCGGGCGGTATTTAAGCTGCAATGAGCCTTATCTCGCTCTGAAACAACCAACACTTCAGGCAAATTAACCACCGCAATCCTGGTTTTTCCCTTTTGTATGGTGCTGAATATGTTTTTAGTATTTCTTTTTGCTGATATGGTTACAACAGGTAAGGTAACCTGGGGAACGATCTTTCCATTGAGAACTGTTGCATGAGTAAATTGCCTTTTACTTTTCGTATTACCGCAACCCATTTTTTTCGAAGCATTGCTGCTGAAACTTTCTTTAACCAGGATGGCTGAATAAGTTGCAAAGCTTGTTAAAACAATTAGGAAGAGTGTGAGCGAAAGGTTTTTTAGAGTTCTCATTGTATTAAGGATTTTGATATTATTTCTAAAGGAATCAAGAACGTTTTTAATTTTATGATGCAAAGATATATGCAAAAAATGGTAGTATGCAAGACATAGTACTTAAATTTTTGTTAAAGTGTGTTAAAGTATTGTTAATGAGTGGAAAAAAATTTTCTGTTTTCATCATTATTCATCTGTTTACAAAGATTAAGATGGCGTTAGTAGAGGAAAAGTTACAGAAAAAGTGGAATTTTTTCAGGAAAGGGGAGCCTGAAGTAAATTAAATAAGTGTTTTTAGGAAGGTTTGTGTTCGGTAGTTACTTTAAAATCTTAATCTATTCCTTAATAATTTTAACTTCAGTCCTCCTGTTTTTCTGGCGTCCCTCATCAGTATCGTTATGAGCCACAGGCAAAGTGTCACCATATCCTTTTGCAGTAATACGATTGGGAGCAATCTTATTTTTAATAAGATGATTTCTCACGGCATCCGCTCTTCCCTGTGAAAGAATAAAGTTTGATTGAGGAGTACCCACATTATCCGTATGTCCTCCTATTTCAATGACAAGAGTGGGTTTTACTTTCATAGCTTCCGTCAATTCATTGAGCGCCTTAAAAGATTCAGGGCGAAGGGTGGTTTTACCGGTATCGAAAAAAACATCCCGCAGTACGAATGTTTTCTCTTCTTCTTCCATTTGTATATCTACTTCTATGGTAAGTTTCCCTTCTTCACCGGGAATGGTGAATGAATTGTATTCTTTCTGGTTAATAAAGCTTTTATATTTTACTTTATAGGTATCATCCTTGGGAAGCAATAATGAACACGTCCCGTTTTTACCGGATGTAACTTCATAAACCTTTTTTGTTTTCATAGCTTCAAACGTGATGGCCTCGTTTGCGCGCGGCTGTTTTTTAAAATCTGTAATGGTAATTTTTGCCACTGCCTCTTTTTCATTCGGTTCAGGCGCCTGGCAGAAACCAATGACAGGAACTGAGAAAATTAATAATGACAAATATTTTTTCATAGGACGTTTGGGTTTTAAAGTTTAAAATTTAATTAAAATATAAACTCTGATCAGCGCTTAGTTATTTTGAAGAATAATTTATTTTTTTCTTTATTCCAAAAAAAATCTTCCATTTCTGTGATAAGGCGACTTTGAACTTTGAACTTTGAACTCACCAACCTATTTTCCTCCACCCATCTGTCCTCCCTGCTGGCTGTCATCACCACCCTCTTTAAGGTCATCGTTTTTAATCCCGCTTTTTTTGGATTGCTTGAATTCCATTTTACCAAACCTGTAATCGAAGCTCAGGCGAACTCCGATAAAATTTATACGGTTCGTGTTTATATAGGTGAAATCGTTTCCTGTATAAGTATTTTTAAAATAAATATAACGGGATACAAAATTATCCAGCCCTAACCCGATTCCTCCTCTGTCACCTTTAAATGACCTTCTTAAGCTGAGGTTGTAATAAAAGAATGAAGTGGATTTTCCCTGTACGCTGTATTTGGGACCGTTGAAATTTCCGAATGTCTGCACACCCCATTTATCATTAAACTTGTAACTGATAAACATATTCACATTATAATTGATCCCATCGTTAGAAAAACCGAGAAGCGGATCAACAGATATAACTTTGTAATAAAAAATATTGAAATTTCCGCCCACTATAATTTTAAGCTTCCAGATGTAATTTCCGCCAACACTTGCTCCCGTTGAATAATTTTTACCAATATTATCATACGTGGTTATATACACATCATTTTCGTCAATAAAACGGATGCTTTCAATTGCATTGTTAGTGAAGCGGTTATAAAAGGAAGTATTGATAGAACCAAAGCCGCGGAAAATATTATATCCTAATTCAAATGCATGGCTTTTCTCCGCTTCCAGGTCGGGGTTGCCGTATGTGATGTTATACTTATCGCTTGAGTTTACATACGGGTTCAGGTAATTCATACTCGGTCGCTGAATTCTTTGTGTATAGCTAAGCTTGACATTGTACCTTCCGGCTTTTTTATAAGAAACCGTAGCGCTTGGAATAACATTATCATAAGAACTGCTGAACGGATCATTGCTTTTATCAAACTTGCCTTCCACATCCGTTTTTTCATATCGCACTCCTGCCTTAATTCCGAACCTCGAAAAGGTAAAAGAACTTTGCAAATAACCTGCATAAATTTTTTGTTCATAGTCAAATACATTACTCCTCACCGGATCGAACACCAAATCATAGGTTATTGAATCTCTTTCCAGCACATTGGGATCCTAAGCTTAGAATTCCACGTGGACAAGTTGTCGCGGCCGCTTCTATAGTGTCACCTAAATACTAGTGACTCCAGCGTAACTGGACTGGCCACAGTTAGGCCGCAAATGTAATCACACTGGCTCACCTTCGGGTGGGCCTTTCTGCGTTCGCGAGTGGACCCGATAAGCTCATGGAGCGGCGTAACCGTCGCACAGGAAGGACAGAGAAAGCGCGGATCTGGGAAGTGACGGACAGAACGGTCAGGACCTGGATTGGGGAGGCGGTTGCCGCCGCTGCTGCTGACGGTGTGACGTTCTCTGTTCCGGTCACACCACATACGTTCCGCCATTCCTATGCGATGCACATGCTGTATGCCGGTATACCGCTGAAAGTTCTGCAAAGCCTGATGGGACATAAGTCCATCAGTTCAACGGAAGTCTACACGAAGGTTTTTGCGCTGGATGTGGCTGCCCGGCACCGGGTGCAGTTTGCGATGCCGGAGTCTGATGCGGTTGCGATGCTGAAACAATTATCCTGAGAATAAATGCCTTGGCCTTTATATGGAAATGTGGAACTGAGTGGATATGCTGTTTTTGTCTGTTAAACAGAGAAGCTGGCTGTTATCCACTGAGAAGCGAACGAAACAGTCGGGAAAATCTCCCATTATCGTAGAGATCCGCATTATTAATCTCAGGAGCCTGTGTAGCGTTTATAGGAAGTAGTGTTCTGTCATGATGCCTGCAAGCGGTAACGAAAACGATTTGAATATGCCTTCAGGAACAATAGAAATCTTCGTGCGGTGTTACGTTGAAGTGGAGCGGATTATGTCAGCAATGGACAGAACAACCTAATGAACACAGAACCATGATGTGGTCTGTCCTTTTACAGCCAGTAGTGCTCGCCGCAGTCGAGCGACAGGGCGAAGCCCTCGGCTGGTTGCCCTCGCCGCTGGGCTGGCGGCCGTCTATGGCCCTGCAAACGCGCCAGAAACGCCGTCGAAGCCGTGTGCGAGACACCGCGGCCGGCCGCCGGCGTTGTGGATACCTCGCGGAAAACTTGGCCCTCACTGACAGATGAGGGGCGGACGTTGACACTTGAGGGGCCGACTCACCCGGCGCGGCGTTGACAGATGAGGGGCAGGCTCGATTTCGGCCGGCGACGTGGAGCTGGCCAGCCTCGCAAATCGGCGAAAACGCCTGATTTTACGCGAGTTTCCCACAGATGATGTGGACAAGCCTGGGGATAAGTGCCCTGCGGTATTGACACTTGAGGGGCGCGACTACTGACAGATGAGGGGCGCGATCCTTGACACTTGAGGGGCAGAGTGCTGACAGATGAGGGGCGCACCTATTGACATTTGAGGGGCTGTCCACAGGCAGAAAATCCAGCATTTGCAAGGGTTTCCGCCCGTTTTTCGGCCACCGCTAACCTGTCTTTTAACCTGCTTTTAAACCAATATTTATAAACCTTGTTTTTAACCAGGGCTGCGCCCTGTGCGCGTGACCGCGCACGCCGAAGGGGGGTGCCCCCCCTTCTCGAACCCTCCCGGTCGAGTGAGCGAGGAAGCACCAGGGAACAGCACTTATATATTCTGCTTACACACGATGCCTGAAAAAACTTCCCTTGGGGTTATCCACTTATCCACGGGGATATTTTTATAATTATTTTTTTTATAGTTTTTAGATCTTCTTTTTTAGAGCGCCTTGTAGGCCTTTATCCATGCTGGTTCTAGAGAAGGTGTTGTGACAAATTGCCCTTTCAGTGTGACAAATCACCCTCAAATGACAGTCCTGTCTGTGACAAATTGCCCTTAACCCTGTGACAAATTGCCCTCAGAAGAAGCTGTTTTTTCACAAAGTTATCCCTGCTTATTGACTCTTTTTTATTTAGTGTGACAATCTAAAAACTTGTCACACTTCACATGGATCTGTCATGGCGGAAACAGCGGTTATCAATCACAAGAAACGTAAAAATAGCCCGCGAATCGTCCAGTCAAACGACCTCACTGAGGCGGCATATAGTCTCTCCCGGGATCAAAAACGTATGCTGTATCTGTTCGTTGACCAGATCAGAAAATCTGATGGCACCCTACAGGAACATGACGGTATCTGCGAGATCCATGTTGCTAAATATGCTGAAATATTCGGATTGACCTCTGCGGAAGCCAGTAAGGATATACGGCAGGCATTGAAGAGTTTCGCGGGGAAGGAAGTGGTTTTTTATCGCCCTGAAGAGGATGCCGGCGATGAAAAAGGCTATGAATCTTTTCCTTGGTTTATCAAACGTGCGCACAGTCCATCCAGAGGGCTTTACAGTGTACATATCAACCCATATCTCATTCCCTTCTTTATCGGGTTACAGAACCGGTTTACGCAGTTTCGGCTTAGTGAAACAAAAGAAATCACCAATCCGTATGCCATGCGTTTATACGAATCCCTGTGTCAGTATCGTAAGCCGGATGGCTCAGGCATCGTCTCTCTGAAAATCGACTGGATCATAGAGCGTTACCAGCTGCCTCAAAGTTACCAGCGTATGCCTGACTTCCGCCGCCGCTTCCTGCAGGTCTGTGTTAATGAGATCAACAGCAGAACTCCAATGCGCCTCTCATACATTGAGAAAAAGAAAGGCCGCCAGACGACTCATATCGTATTTTCCTTCCGCGATATCACTTCCATGACGACAGGATAGTCTGAGGGTTATCTGTCACAGATTTGAGGGTGGTTCGTCACATTTGTTCTGACCTACTGAGGGTAATTTGTCACAGTTTTGCTGTTTCCTTCAGCCTGCATGGATTTTCTCATACTTTTTGAACTGTAATTTTTAAGGAAGCCAAATTTGAGGGCAGTTTGTCACAGTTGATTTCCTTCTCTTTCCCTTCGTCATGTGACTTGATATCGGGGGTTAGTTCGTCATCATTGATGAGGGTTGATTATCACAGTTTATTACTCTGAATTGGCTATCCGCGTGTGTACCTCTACCTGGAGTTTTTCCCACGGTGGATATTTCTTCTTGCGCTGAGCGTAAGAGCTATCTGACAGAACAGTTCTTCTTTGCTTCCTCGCCAGTTCGCTCGCTATGCTCGGTTACACGGCTGCGGCGAGCGCTAGTGATAATAAGTGACTGAGGTATGTGCTCTTCTTATCTCCTTTTGTAGTGTTGCTCTTATTTTAAACAACTTTGCGGTTTTTTGATGACTTTGCGATTTTGTTGTTGCTTTGCAGTAAATTGCAAGATTTAATAAAAAAACGCAAAGCAATGATTAAAGGATGTTCAGAATGAAACTCATGGAAACACTTAACCAGTGCATAAACGCTGGTCATGAAATGACGAAGGCTATCGCCATTGCACAGTTTAATGATGACAGCCCGGAAGCGAGGAAAATAACCCGGCGCTGGAGAATAGGTGAAGCAGCGGATTTAGTTGGGGTTTCTTCTCAGGCTATCAGAGATGCCGAGAAAGCAGGGCGACTACCGCACCCGGATATGGAAATTCGAGGACGGGTTGAGCAACGTGTTGGTTATACAATTGAACAAATTAATCATATGCGTGATGTGTTTGGTACGCGATTGCGACGTGCTGAAGACGTATTTCCACCGGTGATCGGGGTTGCTGCCCATAAAGGAGGCGTTTACAAAACCTCAGTTTCTGTTCATCTTGCTCAGGATCTGGCTCTGAAGGGGCTACGTGTTTTGCTCGTGGAAGGTAACGACCCCCAGGGAACAGCCTCAATGTATCACGGATGGGTACCAGATCTTCATATTCATGCAGAAGACACTCTCCTGCCTTTCTATCTTGGGGAAAAGGACGATGTCACTTATGCAATAAAGCCCACTTGCTGGCCGGGGCTTGACATTATTCCTTCCTGTCTGGCTCTGCACCGTATTGAAACTGAGTTAATGGGCAAATTTGATGAAGGTAAACTGCCCACCGATCCACACCTGATGCTCCGACTGGCCATTGAAACTGTTGCTCATGACTATGATGTCATAGTTATTGACAGCGCGCCTAACCTGGGTATCGGCACGATTAATGTCGTATGTGCTGGGGAAAG
>JADMIO011167687.1_pt1 | contig 96463 bp, 81 predicted proteins | sample 8958161 | NCBI WGS metagenome assembly JADMIO01 (sample SAMN16585339, study PRJNA669376) | soil metagenome | isolation source: Crop rotation soil | place: USA: Cullars Rotation, Alabama | collected 2011
CGCGACAACTTGTCCACGTGGAATTCTAAGCTTAGGATCCCAATGTGCTGGAAAGAATTTCCAGCGCTTCACTCTGTTAACAACTTCGGTTGACGGATCGATGAGAATCGTTTTCGGCGATACAAATGGTCTCAGCACGTCCGTGATTGCAGGGTAATGAGTGCAGGCAAGAATCACATGCGAGCAATTCCTGATAGGTGACAATATCTCCCGGCAATGCTCACTTAACTCCGCGGACGAAATATCGCCGCTCTCAATCAGACCGGATAATGGCTGCGCGATTCGCTGATCGATGGTTATTCCGCGATCAGCAAACGCCTTTCGATAGACGCCGGACAATACTGTTCTTCGGCCGCCGATCAATCCTAGCCTTTTCGGGCGTGCTTTTTCGGCCAGGTGGACGACGCTATCAATCACGCCTTCGATTTTTTCCAAAGGCGACCTATCCAGAAACGGAAGAGCAGTACTGGCAGCATTACAACCAATAACCAGATGGGTAACATCCTGGGAGGCTAGAAACTTGATGACATCATTTAACCGCGAGACCAGCTGCGGCCGCGTCATCTTCCCGTAAGCAGTGGCTCCGGTGTCGGAAAAGTATGTGACGCCAATGTTTCCTAGACAAGCCTTGATCTGTTTATAAACACTGATGCCGCCAATTCCCCAATCAATAATGGCAAGGCGAAATTTATTATTCATCGTTATGGATACGATAGATTTACTTCGATTCCGGTTTCTACGGGACCGGAGTCGAAAGCCACGATTCGAGCGTTCCAGCCCAAATTCAGGATTTCCATCTTATGACCTGGAAAACGGCTTTCCAGATACCATTTCATTTCGTGCTCTGAACGAATGGGGTTGTACTCCAGCATCTTTTTCCAGTCGGGATGCGAAACCAGCCGCTGCAGATTCGCGTTAAATTTTCCGTTGCTCTTTTGGTTTACGGCGGTCCGAAGTTTGTCTTTCAGCAATTGCGGATACTCACCTTTTTTGACCGGATCGGTAACCATATCGACAATTAGAAATTTCCCGCCGGGTTTTGTCACACGCTTGATTTCTTTCAATAGCGGATCCCAATCAAGATAGCGAAACGACATCAGCGAAATCACTAGATCAAATCTGACATCTTTAAACGGCAATGCTGGAGAATTGATCCTTTCAAATTTGAGATTAGCATTGCCGGCATTTCTTGTTCTGGCTTTTTCAAGCATCGCCTCAGATTCGTCAACACCGATGCCTGAACGAATCCGGCCGCTCAGTGCATTCAACAATGCACCGTTGCCGCACCCAATATCCAGAATATCGATCTCCTGGTTTGCCGGTAGATGGGTGGTTAGCCATTGCCATTCGTCTTTCCTTACTGTGATGTCTGCAAAAGCCCGGTCGTAAAGATCCGCGACATGGTTGTAGGTGGTATCCCCCGTCGGCGGAGTTGGATGAAAGACTTTCATCTCTTCGGACGGCATTAAACCGGCGAATTTCATAACAGACGCACTCAGCCCGTGTGATCTTCGCCCTTTGCAACCGATGGTATAGAGTCTTTCGGCCTTTGCGTCTGTGCCCGCATATTTGAAATGCGTCTTGCTCAGCGAAAACGTCGTATACCAGAAATATCCGTAAGCCCTTACGTTGAAGACCCGCGAAAAATAGGGCGCAAACCACCTGGCGGAACGGCAGCAATGAAAATACGCTGCGGCGTCCGTGGCAAAGGGAATCTGCATGGTTTCCCATTCGTAGGGGCTGAACTGCTCTGGGAAAGCAACCGTGCCGAACATTGGGCCGTACATACCCGAATGTCCCACAAAATGAAACTCGCTGATGGTTTTTCCCGCCAACGCAACCGCTGCAAATATCCGTAATACTTCGCGCTTGCTCTCAACCGCGGATAAGATGATTTCGCCGTCAAATCCAGAGTCTTTTTTCTCGCGCGCAATTGTCGAGGCAACAATAGGGAACTGATGACCGCCTTTTCGATAGAGCGTCGTGTAGACAATAACGATGACGTTGTTAGACAGCATTAAGACCGAAGATGATTTAAAGATGTTTGTTTACGGCGAAATCAAATCTCATACCTTTGGATGTACAAAATAGAATTTGCGTGCGCCTAATATTTTATCCTTCCATAGATATAAAGGCAGGCGTATGTCGCAAGGCTATAAACCGGTAGCCCAATAATGACTGATGCTACATCGCAAATCATCTTTCTGTCCTCAGTGTCTGGCCGGTAAACCTTTGAAACCAGAAAACTGGGCCAAAGGATAATTTCCCAGAGACTGGGCAGCATAAACCCGAGAAGTAATGTGCCACATGTCAACAGCAGCCCAATTACGACAGATTTGTCCAGAATATTTCTGCGGGGGATCATTTCCATCTTTTTTGATCTCGACGATGTTTGCCGACAAGCTATTTTGAAGAAGTAAGGATACATTAACGGAAGCAATAGTGAAGAACAGAAAGATAATAGGCATCAAAATATCCTATCCAGCCCTGTTTTGAGTTCCACCAGTCGGTTTCGTCATAGTATTGGGTTCGCACCGGATACATCCGCAGCTTTATATTCTGGTCGGCCAGCCGCCGTGACAAATCGTTACGATCGAGCCTGGAAAACGGCGATGACGTTACCACGATCACGCTGATGATATTGTTCGCTTTACAGTAATCGCCAAGCGCTCCACCAAGATCGATAGTGTCTTTTAATTCCATTCCGATTACCTCGATCCGGTCGGGTGGTACACCCTGTGATGTGAGAAGCTTCTGTCCAAAACGGCGCTGCTGATCGATTACCCTGAGTTGTTCAATACGTGTCGAACGATAACCGCCCAGAACCAGTTTTGGCGCGTATCCTTTCCGGTAAAGTTCGGCGGCGGCAAAAGGCACCGTCTGCGATTCACGATTCATTAACAGGATCACATCGGATCTTTCCACAGGGTCGCGAACGGTCATGAATGAGCCTATAGCAAGCAGGATTTGATTGTGAAAAATTGCAATCAGTATTCCAAATACCATCAACACCAGCAGCATACGGACAGATATTTTGACCAGACGTCTGGCGAACAGCCGTTTATCAGCTACTGATTGATTTTTACCAGAAGTCTGTTCGTCAGAACTCGCCATTACCAGTAATACCTGTAAACGTAATAGGGAAATTTCAAATATTCGTGGGCAACAGCCAGCGACCCGTTGTCTTCCTGCCACCAGTTTGATTCGTCGTACCACGGGTTTTTGGCGGCGGCCATTCGAATCTCTGTTTTTGTTTCCAATAAAATTTTCCGAAATATCCAGCGGGTTCTTCGGGTGTGCTCTGCGGATGTAACGATTATGATGCGCGTTTCGGCTCGCGATTTTAGGAATTGATTCAGCGATCTGGCTTCGTCTTCGGTACTGTCGACGACGCCTGGCAATCGTTCGATGGCTTCTGGTGGTACTTCCTCGGATTCCAGAACTTTCCGATAGACCTGGTCTTCGGTCATCGCCATCCCGGAATCGATCAGACGGTCGGTCTTACCTTCAAACAGGATGATTTTGGGCGCGAGTCCTTTTTTGTAGAGGTCCGCCGCCAGAAACGGGCGCGAGTTCGCATCGCCGCCCAGGACAACTATGTAATCAGATGGCACGATCCGGTCGTCGACCACCAGCAAATGCGCAACCTGATACAGAATCGGTGCGCGAAAAATGTACAGAAGAAAAACAGAGGCAAGAACAAGTCCCAGTGCTATTGCCAATCGAAAGAGCGGCCGACGACGCGACCTTTTTTTTGCGTCGTCTTTGACGGTCGTCACATCGTTGCGCACTGGTTGCATATCAATTGGTATTTACCGGTAGCTGTTGGTCCGCTTTTTCCCTGAGAAATGATTTCGTCAAACTGGATATGGGAAGTCGAACCGCAGCGGGCACATTTACCTTTATCCCTTTTCCAGACTTCTTTCTTTTGTTCCGGGTCTATACGGATTGCTTTGATCTCTTCGGAAACCAGCGGTTTTTTGCCCGCCAATCGGACCAAAGTATCGATGATTGCTTCGACCGCCTGGGGATCTCTGACATCATACTGACCGTTGCCAGTTCGGTTTGCAAGTTCAAGATAGATACCGTTGTTTCGCCGTTCAACCTCGATGATCTGCGTCCAGTCGATCTCAAAGATTCTGTCTGGCAAAAAGAATCGAAGACGCTTGCTGGATGCCACCAGTCGGCCAGGAAGGTAAGAGATCGATTTCGACCCGATGCGATGATAGGTGGCGGACACATCCATATAGCATTTTTCGGCCGGTGGTAAACCCAGTTCTTTGTCCGCTTTGATTCTGGGCAGATTGCCGGCGCGGATGTCGCTCAACTCTTTTTGATATGCCAGACGATCCAGGATCGGTTTCGCCATCGGGCGCGGAATATCCAGGATCCGACGAAGATCCAGAATAAAACGCTCTTCTTCTTCCGTAACAATCCCATCAGCGGAGGCAAAGGCCAGCGTGCGTTCCAGGAAATTCATCGCGTCTCCACGCACATAGGCGAGTGCCTCTTTGCGATCGAGACGTTCCTGATTAACGCGTCGTTTCAGAATCGCCCACTTTTCCTTATTTAGAATGCCGTCTGAGCAGCAGGTGAGAAATACCTTTCTGAATCGATGCAGTCCTTCGCGGACTTCGCGTTCGCATTTCGCGCATCGTCCGGTCTGTTCGTTATATCTTTGCGGACTGTTGAGACCGATTTTGGTATCGCACCTTATACAGGTTCGGTCGGCAGCGTCGGCCAGTTTCGAGCCGCAAGTCGGGCAAAAATCAGATGAAGGGTCTTCGCTGGTTCCGCATTTCGGACAGTAACGAAAGGGGATGCTCTGATCAGAGGCGTCGGCCATGAATTCCTCCCGAAAATGTATATGAGTGCGCTTTAAAAACTCGATTTTGTCGACGGATATAGCCAAAGACCGACGACACTAGAGGGATGAATATAATCTGGCATAAGGAAAAAAAGCTAGTCTTTTCGAGTGTGACATTTGTCACAGCCTTGCCGTCCTACGCCGAATGATCGCCCGAGACGCTGACAATTACGGCCTGGAATTTTTAACGACGGTACAAACTCCATACATTAGATGGTTATGGCAACCGTTCTGCATTGATCCCCGGCCTGAAAGTCTATTACATTATCCCCATGAATGATCAGCGGCCATATACGGATCGATTGTTAAGCATCATCGAAACCCAAACTGAGATCGCCCGACTGGGAATTGACCTGGGAGGCGGGATGGCACTGGTGGCAGAGCGCGCGCAGACTTTGACTTCAGCCGACGGCGCGGCCGTGGAACTGGCCGAAGACGACGATATGGTCTATCGTGCATCGACAGGTATTGCCGAATCTCAGCTGGGTCTTCGGATAAAGCGCGAAGGCAGTCTTTCGGGTCTGTGTGTGAAACTTGGCGAAACGTTGTGTTGCGACAACGCTGAAACTGACACCAGGGTCGACCGGGTGGCTTGCCAGCGTGTCGGTCTTTTATCAATGCTCGTCGTCCCGCTGACGCATAACGATCACGCTGTCGGCGTTTTAAAAGTATTGTCTAGACGCGCCCTTGCCTTTGGCGCCGATGAAATAAAGATCCTTGAGCTGATGTCCGACCTGATCGCGGCGTCAATGTCTCATTCTACGCAATATGACGCGAACGAATTGTTTCAGCGTGCGACCAGAGATGCACTGACCGGTCTGGCCAACCGCGCGTTGTTTTTTGACAGGCTGCGACAGGCGATTTCACAGGCCAAGCGAACCTCGCAACAGATAGGAATTTTGCTGGTGGATATGGACGGTCTGAAACAGATCAACGATATGCATGGTCACCGGGCGGGTGACGCCGCGTTGCGCGAGCTCGCAACGCGCATCAAAGGGATCTTGCGACAATCGGACACGGTAGCGCGTCTCGGCGGCGACGAATTTGGTATTATTCTAACTCCGATTGAAAATCGGGCAGGCGCAAACTTCGCGGTAGAGCGGCTGTGCGATCAAATCGAAAAGCCATTTTCGTTCGAGGGTGTCGCGCACAAAATCGCGGCGAGCATCGGTCTGGCGATCTTTCCGGATGACGGCGATCAAATGGAATCGCTGCTGGAAATCGCTGACCAGTCGATGTACGCCGAGAAACGCATCCGAAAATCCCGTTAGAGATACGGTTATGGCAAGGCTCTCGAGATTTCACAACAACGTGCTGAAGTTCCTTGTCCTGATATTTCTTTTCATTCTTGCGTTCGGAAATATCCAGGCCGAACGACTGCCTGTAAAAACCTACACATCGGCTGACGGTCTCGGCAGTAGTTTTATCAATTCGATGATGCGCGATTCGCGCGGTTTTATGTGGTTCTGTACGCGCGACGGTCTCAGCCGTTTTGACGGCGCGCGTTTCGTCACATATCAAATCGGAGACAAAAATGCGCAACCGAGTGTTGAGAGCATCACTGAAACACGAGACGGACTGTATTGGATTACCACGGCTGGCGGGCTGTTTCGATTCGATCCCAGGACTATTTCACAGCCTGATTCGACAAACGGCAGCCGTCCAACACTGAATACAGAGTTCATTGATTTTCGTCGTGGAGTCATGGTTGAAGACCACAATGGGAATTTGTGGTATGGGTCAGGCAACCTTTACAATTTAGAAAGGAAAGACGGCAAGGTTTCCTTTAACCGTGTGCCGTTGAATCTGCCGACACACGCCCGTAATAACACCGACGGCGTTTTCCAGATCGCTGAAGCGAACGACGGCAGTCTGTGGTTGAATACTAATTCAGGCCTGGTCCGCCGACTGCCAGACGGACGTTTAATTTTTTACTCCGGCGGGATCATACCGACCAGGAATAACAGCGTTTGTTTGGTCGCCGCAGATGAAAGAGTCTGGTGGATCGTGGCTGACGATCTGTATGTATTGAAGCCTGAACCACCCGAATCACTGAGCGAACAGGGTCAACTGACGATCGCTACGCTTCGACCGACTGTCGCCGTATCTGCAAAAACGGAAACAGAGATTCACCTTCCTGAAAAGCACGGCGAAATATTCCGTTTCACCGCCAGCCAGTTTTTATTCAGCGATTGGGCTCATCGTATTTGTCAGACTACTGACAACCACATCTGGATCACGTCGGATAAAAACCTGATCGAATTTGATGGGAGGATGTTTCATCTATCGACAAGTGCTCAGGGACTGGCAACCGGCATGTCACCGATCACAGACGATTCTGGTGGGAATTTGTGGATCGGCGGATGGACGGCGCTGATTCGTCTGGACCGCAAAGGACTCAGCAGTTACGGTGAAACCGATGGTTTTCACTCTCCGGGCATCCATACGATCAACCAGTCAAAAGATGGCACTCTCTATTTCTGGGACGGAGATTTCAATCTGAATCGATTCGATGGCAAGCATTTCCAATCTCTGCGTCCAACCTTGGATCCAAATCCCAAATCGTTGTGGACATCGCGTTACGCATTCCTGGATAGTCACAATGAATGGTGGATCCTGACCGATGGAAAACTATATCGTTTTGCGGCCGCCGATCTGACGAAACCTTTGGCCAGTTACACAACCAGCGACGGTTTGAAGGCCGATGCGTTCTTTCAGATCTTCGAAGACAAACGAGGCGATATCTGGGTAAGTGTTCAGCCACCGAACCAGGCAAACTGTGGGTTGGCGCGTTTTGACCGCAGTCAAAACCGATTTCACACCTTTGGGGAAGATGAAGGTTTTCCGGCCAGAAAATCAGTCAGTTCTTTTGCGGAAGATCGCAACGGCGTCTTATGGCTGGGCTTTTACGAAGGGGGCGTCGCCAGATATGTCGATGGGCATTTTACAACGTTTAGTACGAAAGACGGTTTACCCGATCGTTTAATCACGGATCTGCATGTCGACCACGATGGTCATTTGTGGATGGGGTCGTCAAGTGGCGGTGTCGTTCGCATTGACGATCCCGGAGCTGAGAAATTAAAGGTCGTTTCGTTCACAATCGCCGATGGTCTGTCCAGCAACAACATCCGAACCATCACCGAAGATCATTTCGGTAATATTTACCTCGGCACCGTCCGAGGCGTGGATCGCATTTCACCTGAAACCAATCACGTCAAACATTATTCGGTGAATGACGGACTGGCTGGTGATTTTGTCGTGGATTCGTACTCAGATCAGAACGGAACGTTGTGGTTTGCAACAACCGGAGGAGTCTCACGATTGGTACCTACCGCCGAGGAAGAGTTGCCAGCGCCCGCAGTCCACCTGGGCGAGCTGCGAATTTCAGGCGTTCGCCAGGCTCTTTCCGAACTGGGTGAACAGGAAATTAACCTGCGGGAATTGACCTACAGCCAAAATAATCTGCAAATGGATTTTTTCGGGATTGATTTTCACCCGGGGGAAACCCTGCGTTATCAGTACCGTCTGGAGGGCGCGGGCGGCGACTGGAGCGCCCCTGCTGAACAGCGATCCGTAACTTTTCCTTATTTGCAACCTGGTACATATCGATTTATGGTGCGCGCGGTGCACGGCCAGGGACAAGTGAGTGCAAAACCCGCCATCGTTTCCTTCACGATTCTGCGACCGATATGGCTTCGGTGGTGGTTTATCGGTTTGTCGCTGTTGTTGGTGGCCGCAGTAACTTTCGTGATCGTCAGACAGCGAGTGGCCAGAGACCGCGAACAGGAACGCGCGCAAGAGGCGTTACGCCAGGCAAGGGAAGAACGACTGCGCGAGCTTGAACAGGTCCGCCGCCGCATTGCGGCCGATCTGCACGATGATATTGGTTCGAATTTGACTCGAATATCATTAATCAGCGAAGTAGCCCAGCACCGCATTAATGGCCATGATGGATTAGTGAAAGAAGACCTTTCCAGTGTCGCCACCTTGTCGCGCGAGTTGATCGATTCGATGAGCGAAATCGTTTGGGCTATCAATCCGCAAAAAGACCATCTGGGCGATCTGAGCCAGCGTATGCGCCATTTTGCCAGCGATCTGTTGACTGCGCGCCAGATCGATTTTCGGTTCGCGGCGATGGAATCAGATGATGACATCAAGGTCGGTGCGAATGTGCGTAGGGAATTTTTTCTGGTTTTTAAAGAAGGCATCAACAACATCGTTCGTCATTCCGGATGTTCGCAGGTCGAGATCGATTTTCGCGCCGAAGATGATCATCTCAGAATGACCTTGACCGACAATGGCAAAGGGTTTGACACATCGGCCAACGCCAGCGGCCACGGTTTGGTGAGTATGCGAGAGAGAATCCGGGCGCTGAATGGTCAGCTTGAAATCACGTCAGCTTCTGATACGGGCACAATATTGCGATTTGCTATCCCGCTTCACTCCCAAAGCTAGATCAAAATTAAATCGGATTGTCCTACATAGTTATGCGGTGACAGGATCAAGAGAGCGTTGTAATCTGAAATCGCTCGCCTGGGAGGTAAGCATTCAGTCAGGCGCAATGTGGTAAATATGACGACTTCCGAACATAAAACTGGCAGTTCGCCAATTAAATCCTCGATCAAAGTTTCAATCATCGAGGATTTGCGCGATATCCGCGAGTGCATGACTTTCCTGATCAACGGCACTGAAGGTTTCACCTGCACTGGCAGCTATCGCACAATGGAAGAGGCTCTCGATCGCATTGGCTCGGCTTTGCCTGACGTCGTTCTGTCCGACATCGGTTTGCCTGGAATGAGCGGCATCGAAGGCGTCAGGATTCTGAAAGAGCGTTATCCCAACTTGCTGATCCTTATGAGCACCGTTTACGACGACGACGAACGTGTGTTTGACGCAATCTGCGCGGGCGCTTGCGGATATTTGCTGAAAAAAACGCCCCCTTCAAAATTGCTGGACAGCATACGAGAGGCCGTCAATGGCGGTGCGCCGATGACACCAGAGGTCGCACGACGCGTGATCAATATCTTTCGTGACATCCGTCCGCCGGAGCGGGCCAATTATGAGCTGACTCCGCACGAAATCCGATTGTTGAAACTGTTTGTCGAAGGTCACAATTACAAAACGGCCGCCGTCGAATTAAAGGTTTCGATCAACACGATCAATTTCCATGTCCGAAATATTTACGGCAAACTCCAGGTCCATTCGCGATCCGAAGCCGTGGCCAAAGCTCTGCTCAATCGCCTGGTCTGATCTCCTCTGACAACTAATTCTCCTACTTGTCTATGCGGTGACGGTAAGGCCGCGATTGCCTTATCTTCACGCCCGGTCAATCGCTCTGTTTCAGAGTGAGCCAATTTAGTTTCGCTTTAAAAAAAGGAGATCCAACAATGAAAAGAGAATCAATATGTCTGGCGCTGGTGGTGATGATCATCATTAGCGCAGTAGGAGGGGGCGTTGCTTTTAGCCGACCTGTTGTCAATCCCGTCGCGCCGCCTATGGCTGGCCCGACGGACGAAAAGACTGACCTTGGGACGTTCACGTTGAACGCCGATGGTACGCTCAATCAAATGCCCGTCGGCAAAACCGACTGGTTACCAATGCAGGTCAATGACGATGACTTTGCCATGGTCCCTGGTTACAACATCATTCGCACCTTTACAAACAATTCAGGAAAGAAAGTTATGCTGGTGATAAATGGCAATTCCGGCGAGGCTGCAACGTTCATGCTCAATAACGACGCCAGCATCGGAACCATCCAGTGGGCAACGTATGGCAATCCGTTGCGAGAGTATCGTTGTACCAATGCTGAGATATATCAGTCGGGAGCGGTTCTCAAACTGGTGACTCAGGATTCGCTCACCGGCAGGATTCGGTTAATCAATCTGAATCAGGACGGCTCGCCTGATTTGCAGGGCGCTCTTGAATTTACGCTGACCGACATGCAGGACAAGAACCTTTTCCAAATCTATTATGACACGGTCTATGGGTATCGAATGATCGGCGCGGATACCTGGTCTGGAAAAGCCGTCATCTACAACATCGGTCCGCAGAAAGTTGCCGACAAAGATTGGACCAGGGGATGGACCAGCATGGATCATCTGTATCTGAATGGTATTACTTATCGACTCCTGTACAAGGCGGCGGGCGATCCCTACAATGCGCCCGCGGAAACCAGCGACCAGATTGGGCGACTGCTGGTTCAGGTAGTCGGTCGCGGGCTCGCAGATCGTGACATCCAGGATAAACAGATCGAAGCCAATTACACTTCGGTGCGGTTTGTTGAGATTCCCAGCTATGATGGTGTCAGCAAATATGGAGTGTTCTGTTTCCGCCGAACGACAGGTCAGTATGTAATCTATAGTTTCGATCCACGTGCGGGGCTAGGCAAAATAATTGACCAGGGTAAACTGTCAGATCCAACGCTTACCCAGGCTCCACCTTACATCGACGTGCAACCCGGCGTAGTCAATGGAAAGACATTTATGGCATTTATCAGTCCCGACAATGCCAGGCCTATCGGTTATGACGAAGCCAATGCAATGTCGCAACAGATTGATACCTGGATGTCGGGCGACGCGGTCGGATATCAATTCGTACTGGCTCAGTCCGGGCGTTTGTTGCACCGTCGCGCGTGGGGCAAATTGAAAATCAGCGGCGATCCGATTGATATGACCACGCACACACAGATGGAGATTGCCAGTGTCAGCAAGATGGTCACGGCGATGACGATGCTGAAACTCGCTGAAAATGGCCAAGCTAACAGCACGTTTAGTATAAATGATCCAATCGCAGATCACTTACCGGCCGGGCAAGCGCCGCCAAACAGTTGGGCGACAAGAGAGCATCTTAAACGCCTGTTTCTTCATACAACCGGTTTTCAGGAAGGAACAGTCAACTGCGACGAAAACAGCGGCAATTCGACGCTGGACTGCGGAATATTTTTCATGTTGCCGCCGAATCTGCCATGTGATCAATTTAACGATAACTGCACTCGCAGCTATAACAATGCCAATATCGACGCCGCACGAAAGGTCCTGGAAAACGAACTAAACGTGTCGACTTAAGAGGGAATTTCACAGGCCACGCATACCTTGTGGGCCAATGACATTGACCTGCAGGATATGACTTGTCAGAGAAACCCGGACGCTCGTTACTACGGTCCGGCGGCCGATGGAATCGAGTATCTGGGCCGGCATTGGGTGGAAAAGCGACAAGATGGCGTTAACGGTGATTGGTTACCGAACTGCAGCTCTAAAAACTGGTACGCGTCTTCCGTGCAGTTGATGGCATTTATGAACGCGATTCGTTACAAAAAAATCATCAGAAATAACGATCTGATGGAGTTGCTATTAGATACCAATCTGATGGATCTGTCCTATAAACCCGATTCGACGGCATTTAGTTGGGAGCCTCCGGTCGATTTGAACAAAACGTTCTCGTGGGTACCGTCAGGCAATTCCGTCGATCAGAAGGTGCTAGCCAAATCGGGCGGCTCCGACTGGCAGGATGGGGACGGCAAGGTGATTGCATCTGCGCGTGCCTACGTTGTAAGGCTTCCTTATAACTGCGATGCTGTCCTGCAATACAATACGGGATATACGGGAATGGCAATGGCACGTGACGTAGTGCCTCAGGCCTTCACTGATAAGATCAAATAACTGTTCTATAGTGTAGTAACTATCTCCGGGGCGTCAGAGATTATCTATTTCTGACGCCTGTTTTTGCGCGTTGCGGCTTGCGATGCTCGGTATCGAGCTGCTGGTGTCGTTCAGGTTCAGTCTGCACGGTTTTTCTCGTAAAGATGTGATAGGTGACGCCGTCCCACGCGTTGTGAATTCCTACGAACAGAAATAAGAGCGTAGCCGTGCTTACGGCAAAAAGTGCGGAACGCGGCCAGAGTTGGGCGACAAATCCAGACACGGCTAACATTCCATAATCGACCAATGGAAGGAGACAATGAAATAGCCAATCTTCGAATACCGGTTTGTAGAAAGTCTGCTTTCGCACGCGGCGAGTTACCATCAGGGAATATACGATTCCAATGATACCCACTGAACTCCAGATAATAGAGACCGCGCCGATCCCATTCCAGGGAACTGTGACAACTGCCGACAACAACAGAACAACTCCGAAATGAACAATCGTCGGTGTCGCATAGGCCGCCCCAGCCTCCGGTACACCTGCGCTGGGTCTATTGGCGATCAATGTCAACGCAACAAACTGCAACCCAATCAGTGCACCGGCGGCTGATCCGACAATTACATAGAAGCTATTCCATTCGGTGAAATCCATCATGTCATTCAGATTTCAGAGAAGCCATATCGATTGAAAACCGGTACTTCACATCGGATTTCAGCAATCTTTCATAGGCTTCATTTATCTTCTGGATCGGAATAACTTCGACATCTGCGGTGATGTTGTGCTCGCCGCAGAAATTCAGCATCTCCTGCGTTTCCGCGATGCCGCCGATGGGCGAACCCGAAAGACTACGCCGATTCATGATCAGATTAAACGCCGCAACCGGAAGCGGCTTTTCCGGTGCGCCGACCAGCGTGATATTGCCATCGCGGGCCAGCAGATTCAGATACGCGTTGATGTCGTGCTCGGCAGAGACAGCATCTAGAATAAAGTTAAAACTATTGGCGTGCTTTTCCATTTCATTCGCATTACGGGAAATGACGACCTCGTCCGCGCCAAGCCGGAGCGCGTCTTCCTTTTTATTCGGTGAAGTCGAGAATACGACTACGTGTGCACCCAGCGCGTGCGCGAACTTAACCGCCATGTGGCCAAGTCCGCCCAGACCCACTACGCCGACTTTTTTGCCTTTACCGACGCCCCAGTGACGCATCGGCGAATAAGTGGTAATCCCAGCGCACAGCAACGGCGCGACTCCGGCCAGATCCAGGTTTGACGGAACGTGCAGGACAAAATTCTGGTCGACGACAATACTGTCTGAATAGCCGCCGTAGGTGATGCCTCCCAGATGATTGTCAGGGAAGTTATAAGTCAACGTAAAGTTAGGACAGAACTGCTCCTGACCGGCCAGACATTCAGGACAGGTTCGGTCCGAATCGACCATACATCCCACGGCGGCCAGATCGCCGACTTTAAATTTGGTGACTGCGGAGCCGACCTTTGTCACGCGGCCAACGATTTCATGACCTGGCACACACGGATAGACCGTAGGCATCGCATCGTTCCATTCATTGCGGACCTGGTGAAGATCGGAATGGCAGACTCCGCAGAACAGGATCTCGATCTGTACGTCCTGTTCGGTTGGTTCGCGTCTTGGGATTGTTGTTGAAGCCATCGGCGATGTCGCACTGACGGCGGAATAAGCCTTCGCATTGTACATGAATCAATTCTCCTGTGTTCCACACTGTATTCGGGTTTGAATGCTACTTCTCAAAGACTTTGTTGGCAACGTGCAAGGCCGACATCGCTCGTGGCCATCCGCAATAAAACGCCAGATGCGTGATGACCTCGATCAGCTCAGCCTCAGACAAGCCATTCTCTTTGGCCCGTTTGAGATGAAATGTAAGTTGTTCAGTGTTCCCGCCAGCGATCAACGCGGCCACAGTAATCAGACTGCGGTCGCGCGGAGGAAGCTGCTCTCGCTTCCAGACGTCGCCGAATAGAACGTTATCAGTCATCTCCCAGAGCTTTGGCGCAAGCTCGCGTAAAGTTCGCTGGGGCTTTGGTGTTTCCTCTTTATCTGACATCACTATCTCCTTGTCTTAACGACCTGTCATCTTCTCCATATATTCAGGGTAGCGCGCACCCTCGAGTGTTATGGCCGTTGCCGCTTCATCAATCTGGCGCAGATCATCTACGGTCAATTCGAGGTCGACCGCTCCGATATTTTCATCCAGGCGGTGCAGCTTCGTGGTCCCAGGAATCGGCGAGATCCATGGCTTTTGAGCAAGCAACCACGCCAGGGCTATCTGCGCGGAAGTCGCTTTTTTCTGCTCGCCAATACGACCAATCAGCTCAACCAGGGTTTGATTGGCTTTTCGTGCTTCCGGACTAAACCGAGGCAGAAGATTGCGGAAATCATTGCTTTCGAACGCGGTATTTTCGTCGATCTTGCCGGTCAGAAAACCTCGTCCAAGAGGACTGTAGGGAACCAGGCCTATCCCCAGTTCTTCCAGAGTCGGCAGGACTTCTTTTTCGGGCTCTCGCCACCACAATGAGTATTCGTTCTGCAGCGCAGTCACCGGCTGAACCGCGTGTGCGCACCGGATCGTTTGCACACCGGCTTCGGACAAACCAAAGTGTTTGACCTTGCCCTGCTGAATCAAGTCTTTCACTGCGCCGGCCACATCTTCGATTGGTACATCAGGATCGACGCGGTGTTGATAATAAAGATCGATGACATCGGTTCTCAGTCGTCTCAGTGAAGCTTCGACTACCTCTTTGATGTGCTCCGGCCGACTGTCCAGTCCGGCGATGCCGCGCTCTACGCTCAGGTCAATTTTGAATCCGAATTTGGTGGCAATCACCACCTGGTCGCGGATCGGTGCAAGCGCCTCGCCCACCAGTTCTTCGTTCGCAAACGGACCGTAAACTTCGGCGGTGTCGAAAAAGGTAATGCCACGATCGACGGCAGTCCGCAACAGTTTAATCATTTCCTGTTTGTCGCCGGGTCGACCATAGCCCGAGCTCATCCCCATACAACCGAGGCCGAGGGCTGAAACTTCCAGATTGCTATTTCCAAGTTTGCGTTTCTTCATTTGTTACTCCTCTGTGTCCTGACGCGATGGATTATAGACACCGCCGGGGATGGACGGTAATACGATAGTCGCGAATTATTGTACAATCCTGCAAAAACTCCAAACTGGTGATTTGGACCGTCGGGCTAAAATGGATTTATGAATCATTTGGAAGAAAAACGCGAAAAGCAGAGAATTCAGATCAACGGCGAAGAACTGGTCGAGCGCCTGGCTCGCGCCATTCCCGACGACGGAATACTGGAGGTCTTTCCGGGATTTTTCCTTGCGCGTTCCTGTCGCCCGACTGAGATGATTCATTCCGTCTTCAGACCGGCCTTTTGCATCATCGCGCAAGGCAGCAAGCAGGTGATGCTGGGCGACGAAGTGTTCCGTTACGATTCCGGTCACTACCTGATCTCTACAGTCGATCTGCCAATCATCAGCCAGGTGGTCGAAGCTTCTATAGATCAACCCTATCTGAGCATTCGATTAAATCTCGATGCCGCTTTGGTCGCTTCGGTGATGATGGAATCCGGCATCGAAGTCAAAAAAGGCGACAGCGTCAAGGCGATGGATGTCAGCAGCATTGATGCCAATATGTTGGACGCGATGGTCAGGTTGGCGAGGCTGCTGGATGCGCCCGACGAGATGCCGATGCTGGCGCCGCTGGTTATTCGCGAGATCGTCTACCGGTTGTTAAGAGGAGAGCAGGGAGGTCGCCTCAGTCACCTTTTGAATTCGGGCGGAGATACTCGGCGAATTTCAAAAGCGGTCGAACAACTTCGGGAAAATTTTGACCAGCCGCTCAGGATTGATGATATTGCTCGCGAACTGGGTATGAGCGTTTCAGGTTTCCATCATCACTTCAAATCTGTCACTGCGATGAGTCCGTTGCAGTTTCAAAAACAGATCCGTTTGCAGGAAGCCCGTCGTCTGATGTTAGGCGAAGACCTGGACGCCGCCAGCGCCGGTTTTCGTGTAGGCTACGAAGACCCATCGCATTTCAGCCGCGAATACAAAAAGCATTTCGGCGCTCCGCCTCAGCGTGACATTGCGAAGCTGCGCAGCAATCTTGAGCTTTAAGTCCGAGTGCGACTGCCTTTGGCGGACAAATGACTCAATGACTCACAATGACTCACGGGATGTGAGTCATTTTTATTTATGTATGTAAAAGGGTTAAGTCCAATTTTCCGAATGATTCACCTCAATAGCGGTCGCCTGAAAAATCCGACATTTCGATTGCTTCAGCAAAGTAGCCGGGACTGTGACAGGTGTGACAGCAGTCCCACCGGCATCCCCGAATCTATCAAACATATCAGAACATATCACGGGGTTGATGTGTGACCAACCGATTGAGAAAGCTGGGTTTAAGCCCAACGTATCAAATATATCACCAGAATAGCGGGGGAATTCGGATTCTCATTTTCGAATCGGGAATTCTGTTCTCCTTTTGCAATTGCGGCAGCCCTCGTTCCTGGTAGGGCGCCGGGTACGCCAACTATTAATTAATGCTGGCTTCATTCCGTTTTAGATCGAAGACCGCCAGCCGGTAGCCACGTCCGTCAGGGCGTGGACAAGATAGACTGACTGACCGAGCACCGACGGTGCGACACGTTGACCTTCATCGATGCGAAGAATGTCGGTCTGCGGACTTTTGATGTGTATCTTATCGTCTTTTGATTTGGAACGTCGACTTCGAAAGCATGTCATAGAACGCATTCCAGGAGCATAGAACGTCGAACAGAGGGGCTAGATTGCGGTATTTATCGTCGCCGCCAACCTAAATTCGACGTTCGGTTGAATTTTGGGTTACTTAAATACTGGTTCGATTGAGGATAGTTAGTTGAGGTTGACTCAATAGGACAATAACTTATCGATAACGGCGCGATTTTGCTGGTGATACACCTCGGCGGGGCGCATTGTCATCTGTGAGGTCCGCTTTGTCAAGTCAAATAGTGTTTTTTTAAGGGGAGTCCCGCAAAATCTGCAATTAATTTTCGGCTATCGTCAATTTTTGTCAGTTTTCTCCTGCGGTATACGGTTCGACACGTCTCGAAGATCACCGTTGCGGTGAGAGATGTAGCTATTCCTAGTGCGATTTCGGGAAATCCCATACTCATATGGAACCTACCACTTTTTGGCCGCAAATCAAGAGGACTGGCCAAATAAAAAACCGTTATTGACTGGTGATTCCTTGCGAGTATCACGCGGCTCATAACGGGTCTCTAGTCGCAAGGAAATATAGATTTTGGAAAGATTGCTGACTGGCCTAATTTCAGTATGAAGGATTCTGAAAAATTGCACAAGACGTGGCTGTGGATAACCTATTCTGAAGCCCGCTTTTGATATGTGGGCATTCCGTTAGATATTTTAGTGCTAACGTGAATGAACCAGATAACTGCTCCGGATACGATTTCGAGATCAGCCACGCTGATTTCAATATCTTCCTGTAATTTTGGATGAGTAATTCGATGTCGTATCTTTACGGATTTTTGAAATTGACTCCAACCATTATCTCCTAAGAAATGTTCCTGAATCGCAAATCGTTCTTCGTACTCTTTAAGCGTAAACGCAAGGTGATTTAAGAGAGGGGTTTTTTGCTGCTGTATGTTAATAGCTCCATTATTGGCTGGAACGGCTATTCGTTCTAAAAGCATCGCAATCTTTTGTAAGTCTTCTTCGCTTATGACCTCATCCGTACCTCTCTTGGGGTCTATCAAGATCATTGCTAACAGGAGTTGTCGAAACACAAAAGAAAAAGCTTCTATGTAAGCGAAAGCTGCTCTGACCATGTTTCGCCTATGAAATTGGTCGTTGAGATTGTCTTTCAATAAATCCAACGACTTTGTTACATCGTCCGCAAGGGGGTTGAGGGCGCTTGATATGTTTTTTATGTCGATACTCATGAATTGGATTATACGCTTGTGGATAAGTGTCGGGCCAGTTTTAGGGCGTACCTAAATTCGTAAATCTCCTTAGCGGAATCTGAATTATCACTCAGGATTGCCCAAAGTACCTTCGCTCGTTCGGCCAAGCCAAATTTGAAATGAATCTCAATCTCAGTGACGATTGAAAGCATTAGGGTCATAGAATTGTACACTTGGTCGTGTCGCAGCGTTTCTAACTGAAAGTCTGTGCGCTCGTCAACTTGTTCTTCTGAATCAAACATTGCAGAGACATTCTTTGCTATCAGCCTGGATAAAAACACACCTTTTCCAGCCAGGGCTTTATAGTCGCCGTGCGTTTCGCCAGACAGTTCCCTATACAACCAAGCATTCATATAACTGATGAAGGGCAGATAATCAGGTGGTGTTGCTCCCTTGTATTTCTTCTCAAGCTTGTTTTTGAATCCACCTGGGGTGAACCATAGACCAATCTCATCTTTGGGGTGGCTGATCTCCAAAGGCGTTAAGTTCAAAGCATTCTCTTGTCGCTTAAGTTCGGCTTCCAATGTTGCGATGTATGTTTGCCATTTTGGAATTGTGTTGTATTGCTGAATATTTTCGAGTTCTCTGACATATGAATAATAACCAGACTTCAGATACGCTGGAATGTTACTAGGAACGTCATCCAACAGATAAATCAGGGAGATTAACTGTTCATATATGACCCTTGTTAAAGGTGCTGCTGACAGAGAGTGCATGCGGTCAGTCTTTTCAGCGCAGATATACGTAATTGTCATGTACGTCTGCAATGCGTAACGAACGATAAGCGCAAAAATAAAGTTAGCATCTTCAACGTTCTCGTAACGTTTTGGCCATTCGCGCTCTAATTTGTTGGCAGTTGCTTGAACGAGCGAAAGAAAGTCTCCCCCAATTTTTTTGTAATCAAGTGATCTGCTTTTATCTAGTGCCATACAAGGTTCTTAAAGAATTCCTTTCTGGTTGTGGATAACTATGCACGGTTGTCATTCCTTTGGTACGCCTAGCCTATCAAACTCTCGTTTTGTGCGGCGAATTATATCTTCCAGAATATATCCATCAACATCGGACGGGATTGCAGGAGCGAGTATGCTTCCTTTCTGCGGAGAAAGTGTGAATTCAATCGCTTTAACTTTGGACATCAGATTATTGCTTACACTTTTCGTAAAGGTCTCACCATTGAAATTATGAACGATATGCACATCCGTTGTGAGCTTTCCGGCCGCATCCATATAGGAAACAATAATCTTGAGAAGGGTTATTAGTTCATTCCCTTCTTCATCGTAAAAAGCGATGGTGTTTATCGGAGCATTCTTAGGTTTGTAGATAAGTTGTTTGGCCCGCATCCATTCTTCATCCGGTATTACTCGTACATTGTCATAATGAATTTTTGACCAGTCGAATCTGAAAAACGCTATGTTTTTTGGTGGCAACGCTAAATCTTTTGTTTTAATAATGTGGAGAACATACAAATCAATTCCTTTTTTTTCAGCAAATTCTCTGGCACCTTTCTGATACCCGGTTCGTGCGACAAAAATACCCCTTGGTTGTCCGGGTAAATCCTCAAGGACAGCACAGAATTTCAATAGCTCGCCTTGGTCTACTGGTTTCTTCCAGTCTTTGGCTTGGACAATAGCAGTATGAACAATACCCGCAATTTCAAACGTCCAATAAATGTCAATTTGATGTTCAGTGGTTCCGTTTAGGACAACGTCATGCTGGATATCCAAAGTCCTTATGCGCTCACGAACTAACATCGCCTGAAAGATCATCGCGGTTATCAATTCGTAATAAGTACCTTTGGTGAAACTCATTCGGATATTTCCTTTACCTTTTTGGGTAAGGACCATTATAACACCTGTGGATAACACGCCCGCTTGCTCTATTGATTAAACCGGCCAGCCTGATAGGCCCAGAAATCACTCTGATCTCAGATGCATTAATAGGTCTGTTGCATTTCCAGAGAGGTCTGCTAAGGTACTACATCCCGCCTGAATGTCACTTGGCCTGCATCGTTGGGTTTCCCCCAATCTTTCAACGAGGAGGCAACAAAATGAAACGATTAATTTTTCTCACCTGTTTTCTTCTGCTCTTGAGCAGCATCACCGCATACTCACAACAATCGGGCAACGGCAAACGGCCGATGACGTTTGAGGATCTGCTCGCACTAAAGAGTCTAACCGGTGCCCAGATCTCACCCGACGGCCGCTGGGTCGCCTACGTAGTAACTACCACCGATATGAAAGAGGACTCGACCGACGCCGATATCTGGCTGGTCTCTACCGCCGGCGGCGATCCTATCCGACTGACTACCAGTAAAAAGAATGACACTCAACCACGATGGTCTCCGGATGGTAAATGGATAGCGTTTGTTTCTGCCCGCGAAGAGCGGCCGCAGATATTTCTTATCTCGCCAAACGGCGGCGAAGCAGAGAAACTGACCGATGCAAAATCAGGTGTGCAATCATTTCAATGGTCGCCGGATGGCCAGCAGATAGCGTTTACTTCGCCGCAGGATTTGACCGCAGAGCAGGAACGCAAACAGAAAGATAAAGACGATGCGCAGGTTGTAGACAAAGATTACCGGTTTACTCATCTCTGGACGATTGATGTTCATACAAAACGCGCCAAAGAAATAATTAAAAATGATTACGTCGTCAGCGATCCGCAATGGTCACCCGACGGACATTCCATCGCCTATGTAACCGCTCCGACTCCAAAGACCGATGACAGCGGCAAGACCGATATTTGGATTCTCGACGTCGAATCGGGGAAACAGCGAAAACTGTTTGAGAATGACGGTCCCGACAGTACTCCGCGATGGTCGCCCGATGGCAAACAGATAGCTTTTCTGACCCGCGATGTAAATGAAATCGGCCAAGCCGATCTGGACGTGATTCCCGCGGAAGGTGGAACACCCCGAATGGTTGTCAGCAGGACAGGCGTCCAGGCGGAAGCGCCGACGTGGACTCCTGATGGCAAATTTATTTATTTCAATGGTCAGGATCGAACCACCAGTCAGCTCTACCAGTACCCGGTCAACGTGAAAGGCGAAGGAAGACAGATATCGAACATAGTAGGCACGACGGGAACGACCACTTTTTCAAAAGATCGTTCGATGGCTGCATATCTCAAAGGGGACATGGATCACACTTATGATCTCTATGTTGTAAAGCTGGGAACATCGACGTTCGCGCCGATAAAACTGACTAACCAGAATCCACAGGTTGAGGGTTTCGCGCTTGGCAAGAGCGAAGTCATCAAATGGAAAAGCAAAGACGGAATGGAGATCGAAGGCATTATTACCTATCCCGTCGACTATCAGCCGGGCAAAAAGTATCCGACGGTAGCCTTTATTCACGGCGGTCCCGGCTCAAACTGGTTTCAGGGCTTTTCAAGTTCGTGGGCATACAACGGTCAGGTCTGGGCGGGCAAAGGCTGGGTGAGCTTTTATCCGAATCCTCGCGGGTCGGCGGCATATGGTGAAAAATTTCTTCAGGGCAATATGCACGACTGGGGCGGCGGAGACTTTCAGGATATTCAGACGGGACTTGATTATCTGATCGCCAAAGGAATATCTGATCCGAACAAGCTGGCGCAGTCCGGTTGGAGTTACGGCGGATACATGACGGCTTGGACGTTGACGCAGACCAATCGTTTTCAGGCCGTGGCAGTCGGAGCAGGATTGACTGATATGTTCTCGATGTATTCGACCAACGACCTGCAAGGCGCGCTTGAAAGTTATTTTGGCGGCGAGCCCTGGAACACCGAAGAGGCCTATCGCAAAGCGTCCGCGATGACCTTTATCAAACAGGCGAAGACTCCGACTCTGATTCTGCACGGAGCGGCCGATACGCGCGTTCCCCCGGATCAGTCGAAAGAGCTTTATATGGGTCTTCGCAAGAATAAGGTACCGGTTGAACTGGTCTTTTTCCCGCGCGAGCCGCACGGATTGCTTGAGCCGCGACATCAATTGGACAAGATGAAGCGTGAATACGCCTGGTTTTCAAAATACGTTTTGGATGTCGAAGTGCCGGAAACAAAGGCATCAGACAGTGCCAGCAAGACGGAAGACAAGTAAAGAGGGAAAACGAACCACAGAGGCACAGAGACACAGAGCTAAGAATTTCTTCTCTGTGTCTCGGCGCCTCTGTGGTTCAATCTTCTGGTTTGAAATTGGGAATAATTAAGGACGTGCGGCCGATTCCGTAACCTTCATTGATCCTTCGATGGGAATATTGATAACTGACAATTCCGCGTCGTTGGTTTCAATCCGGATCATGCCTCTAAATTGGCCCTGGGGAAGATTCTGGATTGCCGCTTTATCAAAGGTCAGACTGATATTGTAACTGGATCCAGCCAAGACCTGGGATAGCTCGGGTTTAATAAATGCCAAGGTCGACACCACTTTCGTGATCTTCAGACCACCGGTTGACTTGATGATTGTAATCACCGGAAGGTCAGCGCCGGAAAGCTCGCCGTTGTTCATCAGACCTTCCAGCTTGATTGTTTCCGGGGTCACGCTAATTACTGGCTGAATCGTTACGTTCAGATAAACAGGGAATTCAGGCAACACCGCGCTGTCGGTATGAACCACGACTGTCTGTTGAAAAGCTCCGATTCTTACCGTTTTGTTTGTCTGAAACTTGATCAGGTATTCTTTGCCGTCCTGTACCGTCTCTAAACTAACCGCAAACAGATCGCCGTTAGGGTCGATTTTGGTCAGATGGACAGGTTTGTCGCCGCTGTTTATGACTTTGATCGATGACCCATTGGTTGCTCCGCGAGCAACGGCGGTCGCCCAGCGATCGCCTGGCAACAGGCTCAAGCCGCCCATATCGCGTTTCTTGAATTCCGCCGACAGCATCAGCATGAACATCGCGTGTTTTGGATCGTTAGTCTGAACGGTTGCGACCTTGTTGAGCCGGCCTTCGAAATTATCGGTCGAGGGGATTGCCAGAGTGATTTTGCCTTGTTTGCCGGGCTTGATAATACTGTCGTAATCGCTGGTGGTGCACCCGCAACCGGGCTTCACTGAAACGATCAGCAGATCGGCGGTGCCCGTGTTAGTGATCTTGAACGAATAAGTCAGAGCGGTTCCTTGATTCACCAACCCGAAATCATGCTGCATCGATTCGATGACCATCGCCGGCGAACCCGTCTGTCCGAATGCGACAGGAAGAGCGAAGAACAGTAGGCAGAGGGCAGTAGGCAGTAAGCAGTTTAAACCTGGGATACGGCGCTGAGAATACTGCATACCGACAGTTTTTGTATAAAAACGGCTAAAACTCTGAATCGATTTCATAGAATTACCTGAATCGAGCTGGCATTAGGCCGATCGCAACACGCAGTTGTAGCATTTCGCTGCCCTCTGCAAACTGCCTTCTGCCCACTTTCTTTTAGCTCTCTGATGCGACGTGGATCGTGATGTCGTCTTCCATCATTCGGGCACGGGCGCGCGCGAAATCACTGACACAGTCAAGCGAACAAAAATGATAAGGTGTTTGGAAAATTCCGTTGGTCGTTACATCGACTTTGCGTCCAAATATATCCAGAACCCACCAGTTCAGCGGCGCAAGATCGGATAGTTCGTTACAACTATCGCATTTAACCAGGGTAGCCATGGCTCTTCATTCCTCCAGTCGCATCCGTCACTAAGGCTGTCTACAGGAGAAGAGTGTAACAGCGGCGCAATGCAAATCCAAGCCTCCGGGATTTAGACAGGATTAACAGGATTCTCAGGATTTACAGGTTTTCATAAAAGCTGGGATAACTGCCGCTCATTCACAGTCTGTGCCGAAGTGACATCTATAAGTGGGCGGCACAGAACAAGACTCTAAGGTTTTACATGTTAATCATGAAAATCCTGTCAATCCTGTCAAACTCTTACACATCCCTATGCTATTCTTTCACCAGGAATCGTTTTCTGCCTGTAAATGTCGACAATCGCCGCCAGCCAGAATCCGATAAATCTAAATAAAGATATAGAGTAGCAAGGCGTTTTTAATTGAAGTTCCCCAGTGTCCTCAGGCGTCTGTTGATGCCCCTGTTGTTTGTCGCCGTAGTGGTGGTCTGCCAGTTTACGGCCCTGCTGGATGTTCTGGGGTATGAATACGCTGCTCTGATCGCAATACTCGTCTCTTTCTATTCTGGGATCGCTGGCGCGTTCCGTGCCAATTCGGCAACGAAAAAAAATGAATCTGTAGTTGCGGCTTTTGGCGCCGTGTTGATACGCGGGCTAGGGATGATCTGCTTTGCACTGGTCGTGTCGGTGTGCTCGACGTATTTTGTTCGTCATTGCCACGTTGGCGCCGGATTAAAGCTCTTTGCATTTATCACTCTGCCGGCATTATTCCATTTTGCCGCGCTGGGAGTGTTACTGGGTGTCGTTTTCCGAAGACGGGCGTTTGCGATTGTTGCGCTGATCCTTTATGTCATCGCCTGTGCAGCGCATTCGGCTTATCAGTTCTGGTGGGCTCAGCAGGTGCCGTCGAATCTGATCCTGGGTTTTGTTAATGGCAGTGGCTATGCGGGCTTCAGCGATCAGTTGTTCTGGACACCGGCGTTTGTTTATTTCAGGGCTCTGGTCTTGGTTGTCGGCGTTGGCTATCTGGCTGTTGCGTTTGCGATGCGCCAGCCCCGAGTTCGAATGGTCGGATTTGCGACAATCGCAATCGTCGTGATCGTTGTCGGTATTGCATTATGGTCGCCTGATAAATGGGGAATCGGAAACGGGCGGACACGGATTTCAACGCAACTAGCCAAAACATACGAAACCGACCACGTTGTATTGCATTATGCGGATGGTACTGCGGTCGCCGCTCACATCGCGAAGATAGCTGAAGACTACGAATGGTTCTTTCATCAATTGAGCGGCGTTCTGAATCACACACCCACCTGGAAAGTGCAATCATATATTTACGCCGATGCAAACCAGATGAAGGAGGCTACGGGCGCGGACGGATATATCTTCACGCAGCCGTGGCATCACGAAATACATATCCCCTATGACGATAGCTCGGACGGCGTCGATGGCGACACCCTGAAACACGAAATGGTTCACTTGGTGATGGGCGATTTTGGCGACAGGTTTTTGCACATAAACATCAATCGGGGAATCCTGGAAGGAACGGCTGTCGCCATTGCCGATGATCTGTTTCGCGGACCAGGTTTTCAGGACACGGCAGCTGCAGCCAGGGAATCAGGTCATCTGACACCCGCAACGATTCTCTTCAGTCAATCGGGGTTCGGTTTTGGCGACGCATCGATTTCAAAATCCTACACCTTGTCCGGTTCATTCATCGGTTTCCTGATCGATAAGTACGGAATCGGAAAACTGGAATCGCTGTATAACACCTCAGATTTTGCAGGCACGTATGGAAGGTCGCTTGAGGTTCTAAATACGGAATGGCAGGACTATCTTGCCGGTGTTCACGCCGACGAACGCGAAGTCAAACGAATCGCTTATCTTTATGACGACGCCGTTTTTCGACCGTTGTTTAAAAACGAATGCCCAAGAATAGGCAGTCGCGAGGCATCACCATACGAACTGGCTAATAACCTGTTCAGAGAAAAACGCTACGCCGAGTCGATCGCTCAGTATCAAGACATCTATCGCCGCGAAGGCGACCCGCGATGGCTGATCCGCATTGCCGACATCTATCGCACTCAGGCCGATTACAAAAATGCGATTGCGACGTTGAAAACCGCGGCTGCTTCGCCACGACTTCCGCACACGACTCTGGAAGACGCGATCAGATCGCTCTTTGAACTCTTGATCACTGAGCACCAATGGGACGCTGCCGCAGAGGTACTTGCCGAAGCCGAGAAACGCGATGCCGCGACACCCGAATGGCGAGAGGTACGTCGTCGATTGTTGAAGGCAGCCCCGGCAGTCCGCGACCTGGCTTTTCAAGGGATGTACGAATCCAAAAACGATGCTGCGATCGCCGACCTGCGACAGGCGATCGGTCTGGACCCTACATTCGGTATTCCGTACCTGCTGCTGGCGGATCGCATTGGCAGGAAAGAAGGACCCAGTGCTGCTTACTTTGGAATAAATGATAATTTTCTGACACTAACTGATGGGTTGGAGAGTTTAAGAACTCGAGTGTTGTTGCGTCTGGGAAATATCCGGTACGAGCAAGGAAACTGGCAATCAGCTGAAGATTATTTTAGACGGGCTTCGGAACTGTCGCCGGAGATTCAGCCAAAGCAGGTTGCGACTGACTGGTTGGCGCGTTTGCAATGGAGACAAAACTGGGCAGGTGCCAGATCGGCTATATCACAACGCGGACAAGCTGCAGCCAACAGGTCATTAATCAGAAATTACAGACAGGGCAATACTTTTTGACTCTGAGGCATCAAAAGTCTAATATAACCTGATAGGTGGGCAGAAGCATTGTGGGTTTCAGTCGTCACCCTCAATAGGTCAAATCGCCTGAGTCATCTCGGCGATTTTAATCGGGCGTTTTGGCGGAGGATCTGGTGCGAAAGTTTGTAATGATGCTTTTCATCCTTGGGTTGGCCAACTGGGGGTTATTGGTCACTCCTGTCCACAGCCGAAGCGGAAACCCGCCTGCACCGCCGGCGACTTCGGTTGATCGTATCGATGCTGACCTGACTGAAGCGCTTTCGATAATTGAAGACAAATATTCCGGACCCGTGAAGGCACAGACCGTTGTCGACAGTGCGATTGAGACGATGCTGCACACGCTGGATCCTCATTCCGCTTACTACAACAGCGAAGCCTACGAACAGTTCAGAACTGAACAGCAGAGCCAGTATTTCGGCGTCGGTATTCATCTCGCATTCAAGAACAATCGCACCTATGTCGATGCAACCGGTGAAGGAACTCCGGCTGGAGAGTCGGGATTAAAGTACGGTGATGAAATCATCGAAGCCGCCGGTATGCCGATCGACAAGATTGAATACGGACAGGTTTCCAAATACGTTCGAGGACCGCGCGGCACATCGGTCGATATTAAAGTCCGTCGGTTGGGTGTTGCCGAACCGATCACGGTTCACCTGGTTCGCGCTGCTGTTCCACAACCTTCGATTCCTTACGCATTCATGATCTCGCCGGGTGTTGGCTATATCCTGATCTCTGACGCCTTTAATCTGACGACTGGCACCGAAATGGATGCCGCTCTGGAAAAACTAAAGGCCCAGGGGCTGAGTCAGCTTGTGCTTGATCTGCGTGGGAACCGCGGCGGTCTGACGATTGAAGCGGAACGCGTCGTTAGTCACTTCCTGGATTTTGGTGAGTCGATCTATTCGCAGCGTGGTCGTGTAGAGGGAATCTCTCGAGACATAGTTGCTCGGAATAGAACCCCCGAAAAATTTCCGCTGGTTTTGATCGTGGACGGAAACAGCGCTTCGGCGACAGAGATTATCGCAGGCGCGATTCAGGATCACGATCGGGGCATACTGGTCGGCGAACGCACGTTTGGAAAAGGTTTGATTCAACTGCCCAGCAGCGACCCTGCATTGCGCGGCGGTGGGTTGATTTTGACGGTGGGACGATACTATACGCCGTCGGGCAGATTGATTCAGCGTCAGTATAATGGGATGTCGTATTGGGATTATTACGCATCGCGGCGCGGCGGCGAAGCTGCTCTGCCTACAGAGACGGGCGACAAACACAAAACCGATCTTGGTCGTCTGGTGTACGGTGGAAGGGGCATCACACCCGATGTGATAGTTAAACCCACCATACTGACTGTGACACAGTCGCGTTTACTGGATCCTATTTTTGGGTTTGCCAGAGAGGTTGTGGCTGGTCAGGTCAAAGGGCTGGAAGCCTACAAGATCGAAGAGCTGGATCGCGCGCACATCCTAAAACCGACTGACTACCCGGTTACTGATGAAGTCCTTGCGGCATTCAAGTCCTACGCGAAGCAGCACAGCGAATATAAGTTGACCGACGAAATCATCACGCATAATCAGGCTTACATTAAGAACCGCATCAGGGCCGAATTTGTCACGGCGGCTTACGGCACATCTGCCGCTTATCAGGTGACGTTATCCGAAGACGGGCAGGTAGATGAAGCTGTGCGTGATTTACCAAAAGCGAAAGAACTGGCAGAGCGGGTTCGTCCCGGCGATAAGAATCGCGTGGGACAAAAGGGCCAGTAGTTCGGTCACTCAATTCTGAATCAGACAAAACCAGGAAATTTATTTTAGGGCCAAGCTATGCTCGGGCTCGTTCTCCAATAACCCGTTGATTGTTGTTACCAGCCTGTCCAGGTCTTCTGGTTTACGAATCGATGCTGTCGCACCCGCTTCGCTGGCTAATGACATATAGCCATTTCCGTATGCGGTCATCGCGACGATTGGGGTATTCGCAAATTCTTCCTTTTTCCTGATGCTCTTGATCAATTCGACACCGTCGATTTCGGGCATCATCAGGTCGGTAAGAATCACATCCGGATGAAGTTGACCAAGGAATCTGAGCGCCGCAGCACCATCCTCAGCGGTTACAACATCGAAACCCTCGTTTTCCAACAGCCATTTAAGAAGGGAACGCATATCCGCGTTATCTTCGGCGAGTAGGAGAGATGCTTTTTTCATATAAGAGCCATTCATTAATACAACGACCTTGCCACCCATAATATGTTATGGTTTCCCTTGCCTTTAGAGAAACCAGAAAATTAATTCCAGCTTTTACATCAATAAATATGCCAATCCGAAACAAGCGTTAAATTGCTGATTCTATTGATTGCGTCCCTTAACACTTACATTCCAGCGTATGTTTTTGACCTTTTTAGTGTATCAATTTGATTTAGTTGAGTTAGGGGCTCAGCTATTAGAGGAATACCCAATCCAATTGGTGGCTTACAGCTGAAAAACACCAAAAAATCGGGAATCTGGGGTGTGATCTAAGGAAACGCACCCCAGGTTCGCCCGCGATTGGGAGACCTTAGGCAAAAAATCAGGGTTTTGCCCGATTTTAGAAATCGGCAGGTTCAGGCACAATGTCTTCGAATTAGGAAGGACCCTAATTAACCCTCTCCCCAGTACCGTGTTTGTCGGCAGAAGTCGCCAGGGCGAGTATGAGAGGTGGCTGAGATGCTTGGCCCTACTTGCTTCCGGCTTTATGCATGGGATGGATCCCGCAATTATATGGGCACCGTTATAGGTGCCCCAGTTTATAGGTTCCATTGGAGTGCGATAACCTTGTTTTTCGATCCCGACCTTCAACAACCGTTTTTTACTAATACTCTGGATCAATTGGATATAAATAAACCCCTCTCCCCCCTACAAGGTTATTCCTTGCGTCAGGCATCAAACGTTTCGCTGGCGCATTTGATTTCCGTGATGTCGCGTTACAGCCTTGAGCTGGCAACGCACGGCTCACGCGTAGGTTGTTACGCGGCGACGATCGCACGCGAAATCGGGTTGTCATCCGCAGAGATAGATGAAATTCGCAATGGTGGCTTGCTGCACGACATCGGTAAGATCGTTATCCCCTGGCAGGTGTATTCGATGCCGGACGAACTGACGGCGCTGGACATTGAACATCTGGAACAACATCCGATAGACGGCGAAAGATTGTGCAGATCTTTTTCGGCCCTCTCCCCCTTATTGCCAATAATCAGGCATCATCACGAGCATATGGATGGCACCGGTTATCCCGATAAACTCCGTGGCGACCAGATCCCCCTTGGTGCGCAGATCGTGGCGGTAGCTGATTATTATGATTCGTTGACTTCGCACCGGTTCTTCAGATCGTCAGTATCCACACAACAGGCAGCGATCATCATGTCGCAGGCCTGCGATGGTCATCTAAACCCAGAGCTTGTTCAGGCTTTGCTTTGGGGGTTGGAAGAGAATACAGCGGAAAAAGCGAAGATTTGCTTTTACCCGATGACAGTAGACAAAGAGTACGCGGTTTAATACAAAAACTATTTTGCTTTAAGAGCGACAAGCCCCAGATCAGTCGACACAATAATCTGTTTTCCGATTTGAAACGGAGCAGAAACTATTTCCCCCATATCATCCGGCAAAGTAGTTTCATTTAATAACAGTCCCTGATTGGAATCAAAGACAGAAAGTTTTCTGGCTCTGAGAGGTCCAATCAGGGCATTTTCATTTTCGATGATTGGGCGTGATCCCACCCTGTTTGTGACGCGTTGCTTCCAGACGATATCTCCACTATCAGGATTCAGCGCGTAAAGGAAATCATCGTATGATCCGACCAGAATATGATTTTTGACTTTTATTGGCGGCGCATCGACCGTCGCACCAGTCCGCAGTTTCCAGGCAATTGCCCCATTGCCAATGTGTGCCGCGTAAACCCAACCGTCATTTGATCCAAAATAGATCCGCTTGCCGTCTGATGCCGGCTGGCCAGTAACTTTGCCTTTGGTCAGCGCTTTCCAGATCTGATTGCCATTTGCAGCGTCAATCGCATAAAGACTCGCATCGTCGCTGCCGATGTACACGCGTCCGTCCGCATAGACTGCCTGACTGTGGATCGGTCCTCCGGTTTGAAACGTCCAGACCTTTGCGCCGTCGCCGGATTTGATGGCGTAAACTTTGGCGTCTTCTGAGCCTGCGTAAATGATGCCGCCGTTGCTGGCGAGCGTAGTCAACGGTCGCGCGACATCAAACGAACGCAGAGTGAGACCAGTACGTTTATCCAGTATGCGCAAAACTCCGGCATTCGATTCGCCTGTACCGGCGCCTTTTTTGGCCGCGACAACCAATTCGCTATTGCATTCGATTGGCGATGCCGTCAAATCCGCGCCAGTAGCGCTTTTCCACAGCAATTCACCTGTTGATAGCGAGACGGCGGAAATGCTACCGTCAGCCATTGGCAAAAATGCGCGATCACTATCGGCAATCGGATTCAAATGCGTGGTTTCAGCAGCATAGAACCAGGCGATCATCAACGGCTGCGAAAACATTCCAGTTGCAGCAACGGGTTTTTGTTCGGCTTTTTGCGCCGAGTTTTGTGCGAAAACGAAAGATGCGCCAGACAACGCAACAGAGATCAATAACGTAGCAATTTTTTTCATAAACCTTTTTTGATTAATCTGAGGCGCTCTCTCCAGGTTGAATTGTCGGTATCAAAGGTTGTGGATTTCTGATCACCCGAACCCATTTCAAAATGCAATCGGTCAGAATAATGACCACAAAAATCATCATTAGCGCGGTCAATACTACATTGAGGTTAGGACCGTTTGTCTTTGGCCAGAAAATGTTGGTGATGCTTTCCCATCCGGCAAACAAGGTCGTGATGCCGACAAACGACATAGGCAATATCGTTACCCATGCGTATTTCGCACGACCGGAATTAATAATCAGAGTTGTGCCAACAGCCAGGGCTATCGCTGCCAGCAGCTGGTTGGCAATACCAAACATCGGCCAGATAGTGGATATTGATCCGGTCATAATAAAGTAAGTCCAGCCACCAACAATCAGAGCTGTGGTGATTACCGCACCGGGCATCCAATCAGGGCGTTCAAGTGGCTTATAAAATCGCCCTAGAAACTCACCCAGCATAAATCGCGCGACACGTGTTCCGGTATCTATTGTTGTCAGTATAAACAACGCTTCGAACATTATGGCGAAGTGATACCAGTACTTCATAAATCCGCGCAGACCGGGCAAACCCGAAAATATCTGAGCAATTCCAATTGCCAGCGTCACCGCGCCACCGGTACGACCGCGCAGAGTTTTCTCGCCGGTCTCCGCCGTCAGTTCGTCCAATTTCTTTTCGTGCACGTCGAAATCGCCGGAGCTGTGGTTATCGACAAACATTACATACGCCGCGCGGTCTTCTGTCGATTTCTGCGGCATATTGATTGAGAAATAATCGCCGGGAAACAGGGAAGTCGCGGCAATCAACGCAACCACGCCGACCACACCTTCCATCAGCATCGCGCCATAACCGATCATGCGGGCGTCGGTTTCCTTACTGATCATCTTTGGCGTTGTGCCCGATGCCACCAGCGCATGAAAACCAGAAATTGCTCCGCAGGCGATTGTGATAAAGACGAACGGGTAAAGTTTGCCTTTGATAATCGGTCCGCCGCCGTCTGCGAAAGGCGTAATCGCCGGCATATGCAATGTCGGAGCAACAATGATCACACCGATAATCAGAAAGGCGACTGTTCCAATTTTCAAAAACGAGCTGAGATAATCGCGCGGACACAGCAACATCCAAACCGGCAACACCGAAGCGATAAAACCATAACTGGCCATCAAATATGTAATGGTGTTTTCGGAAAGCGTAAATGTATGTGCGATCGATGAATCGGAAATCCGTCCACCCAGGATCACAGCGACAAACAGACCGATGATGCCGATGACGGTGGCTTCGACGATTTTACCTTTGCGAAACCGGTACATATACAATCCCATAAACAGGGCGAGCGGGATTGTGAAACCAACTGTAAATGTGCCCCAGGGACTTTCGGCCAATGCCTTGACCACAACGATGCCAAGACCGGCAAGCGCAATAACCACGATAAAGAGAATCGCAATTCCCGTAATGATACCCGTTAGCGGGCTTACCTCTGATCTGGCAATTTCGGCCAGCGATTTGCCTTTCCGGCGAACAGAGGCAGCAAGCGTGATGAAGTCATGCACAGCCCCGCCCAAAACCACACCAACCACCAACCAGAGCAATCCTGGAAGAAAGCCGAATTGCGCGGCCAGCACTGGTCCGACCAGTGGACCGGCACCGGAAATCGCGGCGAAGTGATGACCGAACAACACCCATTTATTGGTGGGAACGTAGTTGTGACCGTCGTTCATCGTGTGCGCAGGCGTAACGCGAGTGTCATCCAGCACTGCAACTTTGGCTGCAATGAACGCGCTATAGTATCGATATCCGATTGCCAGGACACACAGAACGCCAACCATGATCGGTAGAGCGCTTATCTGCATTGTTTGTGAATCCTCAGACGGTAGGATAAATCAAAATGGAGCTTTGGTCGAGGCTCAGAGCAGCAGGGAATTAGACGTCTGGCTCAATCGGAATCGTCGACTTTGATTTTCAGGCTCTTGAGGAATTTGCGATCTTCGGAGCTCATATTAAGCGAGCCGTCTTCACCGAGCTTTTCTTCGAAGATCCGTTCGCCGGCCTTGTTCTCCAAACAGATTGTGGCTTCAAGTATCAGAAAAATATCGTTGCCTGTCTCGCGTATTTTTTCGATGACTTCGTTAATCCGGGGAGCATCGGCAAGCGATGCGTTTATTGCCGCACCGAGTTCTTCGACCAGTGCTTTTAATTCGTCGTTCACTGTGACTCCTTCACTCACCGTGAATGTAATGAGCCTCACGCGATAAGTCAACACAATAGAAAAATGCTGGGAGCGCGCGCATCTCTGCGCGCTATGATTATTAATGTTCTCGTTAATCGAAGACGAATCACTCACGAAAGCTAGCGCGCAGGATGCGCGCGCTGCCAGGTATTTGCCAGTCGCAGGCAGTCCTAATAGAATGCCTTTGATGATCTGGCTGCGGGAAGACGGGAAAATCAAATCAGGCTGGCTGGCGATTGCGATAACATTATTTGCGATCGCTGTTTTGTATTTTGGCTTTTATTGCGTGAGCCTGGCAGGCACGCAACCGCACACATACAAAATCGATTACAACGTTTTCTATACAGCCTGGCAATCGGTTCTGCATACGGGAGGCAATCCATACGCAGAGCAGATTTCGCCGGCAACGCCTTATCTTTATCCGCCATTATTCGCACAGTTATTTTCGCCACTCGGATTGTTGTCAGTCAGAAGCGCCGCCGCCGTATGGTATTTGATCGGTGTTATTTCCCTGATCGGATCGCTGATTTTGTCACAGCGATTGGCCGCACCCAATCAAATCGGACATAGACTAACAATCCCGTTAATTCTGTTTTCATTTGTCACCATCGCCAGGTTCGGACTGGATAATCTGCGGATGGGCCAGATCAACCTGTTGCTGGTCGCGATCACAATTGCGGGTTTGTATCTGTACGAACGAAATTATTTCTGGCCGGCCGCATTGGTTTTGGCCACTGCCATCAGCTTCAAACTGACGCCAGGACTTTTTCTGATTTACTTTTTAATTAAGGGCAAATGGAAATTCACCGCGGCCACAGGTGTCTTGACCGGATGTTTCAATCTGCTCTCTTTTGTGCCAATGGGCAGACAAGCGCCTGAAGTGTTCAAATATTGGTACAACCTGATCATCATGAACCGTCAGGGATTTGGCTGGGGCTATCACGGCAACCAATCATGGCGAGCCCTGATTCATCGCCTGTTCACTGATGAAAACACAGGCGCCGCGCATTTACCGCATGTAAACCTGACCACCAACATAATGGCGGCCAATATTGCCTATTACGCCGGAGTGCTGGTCATAATCGGTCTGATTGCCTGGGCGGTTCATTACAAACGAAGCGACCGGTCAGAGGGTAAAGAACCGATTTCATCGAATGCTGTCGAATACGGGCTGGTATTCTGCGGAATGCTGATGATCTCCAGCCTGTCGTGGAAAGATCATTATGTAGCCTTAATATTGCCGTATGCGGTCTTGCTCAACTTTCTTGCTTTTGGAAAAAATGAAGCGTCAAAACGTGTAATCGCAGTTGTGCTGGCGATTTCATTTCTGCTGTGCACGATGACAAATATGTCGATTATCGGCGGACGGATGGCTGAGACGGTCGAGACTTTTTCCGCCGTCTTTATGGGCGTAGTGGCGTTGTTCGTTGGATTGTTGTATGTTCGAACCAGAGGTATGAATGCCAGAACGGAAAGCGAAATTTCAAACAAGCTCAGGCATAGAATTGAAGAACGCGTTCAAGCCTGAAGACACGCGCGATATAAATTACGAACGCGACCTCGCCGATCCCGGCGAATATCCTTACACGCGCGGAATCTATCCGACGATGTATCGCGGACGTCCGTGGACGATCCGTCAGTATGCCGGATTTGCTTCAGCGGCCGAATCGAATCGCCGATATCGATATCTGTTATCGCAGGGAACTACAGGTTTGTCGGTGGCTTTCGACCTGCCGACCCAGATTGGTTACGATTCCGATCATCCTCTGGCGGTTGGAGAGGTCGGCAAAGTCGGCGTAGCCATCGATAGTCTGCGCGATATGGAGACGCTATTCGACGGTATTCCTCTTGATAAAGTCTCGACGTCAATGACCATCAATTCGACTGCGGCTATCCTGCTGGCAATGTATATCGCGGTCGGAAAGAAACAAGGAGTCGCATTGACCGATCTCAGCGGAACGGTTCAGAACGACATTCTGAAGGAGTATATAGCTCGCGGCACATATATCTTTCCGCCAAAGGCGTCATTGAGAATCGTCACCGATATCTTTGCATATTGCGCTAGCGAAGTGCCGAAATGGAATACGATTTCAATCTCGGGATATCACATTCGCGAAGCCGGTTCGACAGCCGTCCAGGAAGTCGCATTCACTCTTGCCGATGGAATCACCTATGTTCAAGCCGCGTTGGACGCGGGGTTGGACATCGATGCATTTGCTCCGCGACTGGCTTTCTTTTTTAACGCGCACAACAATTTCCTGGAAGAGGTTGCGAAATATCGCGCGGCTCGGCGTTTATGGGCGCGAGTAATGCGCGAACGATTTAAAGCAAAAGATCCGAAATCGTGGATGCTGCGATTTCACACCCAAACGGCCGGATCATCGCTGACAGCACAACAGCCCGACGTGAATGTGGTGCGTACGACGATTCAGGCGCTGGCGGCCACATTAGGCGGCACACAATCTCTGCACACAAATGCACGCGATGAAGCTCTCTCTTTGCCCACCGCCGATGCGGCCAGGATTGCGTTGCGTACACAACAGGTGATTGCACACGAATCGGGCATCACTGACACTGTCGATCCGTTTGCGGGTTCTTATGCTGTCGAATCACTGACTAAAGCTATTGAAGATGGCGCAAACGAATATATAAACAAGATCGACGGCATGGGCGGGATGCTGGTCGCGATTGAACGTGGTTATGTTCAGAATGAAATTCAGCATGCTGCCTACGAGTATCAGAAAGCGATCGAGCGTGGTGATCAAATTGTCGTGGGCGTAAACAAATTCACAGTCGATGAAGAGGCGCCAATACCGACTCTGCGCATAGATCCTGAAATTGAAACTGCCCAGGTTGAATCCTTGCGACGTGTAAGACAGGAACGCGACAAGTCGTTGGTAAACGAACGATTGGCCCAAATCGAGGCGACCGCACGCGCGACAGACAATTTGATGCCGCTGATTATTGCGGCGGTTGAAGCCTATGCTACAGTTGGAGAAATCGCTGACGCATTACGCCGAGTGTTCGGTGAGTTTCAGGAATCGTCCACATAGTCCTGAGTTGTAATCGTCCGAGACGATACTTAAGGAAAATCGAATGGCCTTAAAAGGGATTCGCGTTGAAGGTTTCAAGTCCATCAAGTTATTGGACCTGGAATTGCGCGCATTAAACATAATGATTGGCGCTAATGGAGCGGGAAAGAGCAACTTTTTGGCTCTGTTTAAGCTAGTAAATGCGATTGCAGAGACAAACCTTCAATCGTTCGTTGCTGTCAATGGCGGACCAGACTCTTTTTTATATTTCGGTCGAAAAGAGACAGATCGGATAGAATTGAGGTTGTTTTTTGATGGATTCGAATACGGCGCCAGGCTGATGCCGACTGTAAATAATAGATTAATCTTCGATAGAGAACACGCTCGTTTCGAAACGCCTCGAGATATAAATGGATCGGACTTGCAACTTAATAGCTTCAGTTCGGAAGAAAGCATTCTGCCACGAGAAGCTGACCAGAAATCAAACCCGAAAGTTAAGGAAGGATTAAGTATTCTTCAATCCTGGAAGGTTTACCATTTAAACGACACAAGCGACCAAGCGCAGATTAAACGGCTGCAAGGAACCAACGATAATCTATTTTTGAGACCAGATGCTCGAAACTTGGCAGCTTTTCTTTACGGTCTCCAACATTCTAATCGCAAGCATTACAACCACATCAGGGATACGATTCGTTTGGTTGCGCCGTTCTTCGGGGACTTTGCTCTGCGAGTTGACCCAGCAAATGCCAACCTTATTCAGTTAGAATGGAATGAAAAAGGCTCAAATTTTCCTTTTCAAGCGCATCACCTTTCAGACGGTACTTTGCGGTTTATGGCCTTGGCGACGCTGCTTCTACAACCTAATCCCCCGGCAACGATCCTGATCGATGAGCCAGAGCTAGGGCTTCATCCTTATGCTATAAACGTACTCGCTGCTCTAATTCAAAGTGCATCCCACAGAACTCAATTAATTATTTCCACACAATCTTCGGCACTTGTTGATCAGTTTGAGGTGGAGGATATGCTTATCGTTGAGAGAAGTTCACAACAAGCATCTTCGGGAAACATCAGAGAGTTCACGGAAATTAAACGTCTTGATGGGAAGAACTACTTGGATTGGCTGGAAGAATATTCTCTCGGCGAGTTGTGGGAAAAGAATGTATTCGGCGGTAGACCGTAAATATGCATAGGGGTATCAACCTAAAAATCGTAGTTGAAGGTGAAACCGAAGAACAATTTGTTCGTAAAATTCTCGCCCCGAAATTGGGTGAAAGAATGGTGTTCGCAACCGCTCAGCGAGTAGAAACTGGGCGACATAAAGTCCGTCCGGTTGATCAGTCAAATCGAGACTATATGCAAATATATCGTGGCGGTTTACGCGATTATGACAAAGCAAAGCGCGACATCCAAAGGTGGTTAAGACGTCGTGAGGTGAGTTATGTAACGTCAATGATTGATTACTATGGATTGCCGGAAAACTTTCCAGCTCAAGAAACAGTTTCCAGCGCATTGACGCCATACAATCGTGTGAAGACGCTTGAACAGGCTTTTGCGAACGACCTTAATGATTCGCGATTTATTCCCTACATACAACTACATGAATTTGAAGCGTTATTGTTCTCAAATGTCAACGAAATCGATGCCGTCTTGGCCACCACGGAAGAATCTCGGCTGCACAGACTATCTCGGATTATTCAGGAATTCGAAAATAAGCCCGAGGATATTGATGATGGTAGGATGACGGCACCATCAAAACGTTTGGAATCAATTTATCCAGAGTATCGAAAGTTAATGCACGGTATTCAGATCATTCAGCGAATTGATTTCAATGTTTTGCGAGAAGCGTGCCCTCATTTTAATGAGTGGGTGGTGCGATTGGAGTCTCTGGCTATTGCAGATCAGGATTAAGAGGAATTTTCGATATTCCTTTGCTGAATCTCAACTCGAGTTCCGCCCCACAGCCGGTTCTCACGATAAAACTGCGAAAGTATTGTTATGAAAACTGTCGTTTCCCGAATTATTATTGTTTCACTTTTTTGTTCGACGAGTCTGGTCATAAATTTATTTGCGTTTCAAAAAAGCGCCTCAAAACCGTCGACGGAAATACTGCCGCTGGTCGCGAAATACAAAGCGCCTCCTTATCCGCGAAGCGCATACATCACTCAGGAAACCTACGATTATCGGATCAGGGACAAGAGAACCATACCACCAACTCTTGTCGATACCTTTATCTGTGATATTTGGCAACGAATCGAAATGGACCTGAAATTAAAGATCGAACCCGAAAACGTCACCGAGGAAAATGTCAAACAGGCGATCGGAATCTATCTGACAAAAGACTGGAACGACATCGCGGGTTATCGGCCGTGGACACATTACAACTTTATTAAAAGTTTAAAAGAGACTCAGAGAGAACAACTAATCAAAGAAGTCATGGCTTACATCAAAAAGAATGGCGTTAAAGACGCCGAAAAACCGTGACTGAGATTCAGTTGTACCGCACGAAAAGCAGCCACGAAGGACACAAAAAGACACGAAGATAAGAAATAATATTTTCTTTTTCTTCGTGTCTTTTTGTGTCCTTAGTGGCTAAAAATTTTATTTGCTGGAACTCTCCTTAATCAAAGCCCTGCCGATAACCATGCGTTGAATCTGGTTTGTGCCTTCGTAAATCTGTGTGATCTTGGCGTCGCGCATGTATTTCTCAATCGGATAATCGCGGCAATAACCGTAACCACCAAAGAGCTGAACCGCATCAGTCGTCACACGCATAGCAGTATCAGTCGCGAATACCTTTGCCATTGAAGCGATCTTTGAAACGCTCTTCGCGCCTGAATCAATTGCGCGCGCGGCGGCGTAAACCAGTTGACGAGCAGCTTCGACCTGGGTCGCCATATCGGCCAGCATAAATTGAATTGCCTGATTCGATGCGATTGATTGACCGAATTGCACGCGTTCCTTCGTGTATGCAACCGCCAGATCGAGTGCGCCCTGCGCCAATCCAAGCGCCTGCGCCGCAACGCCAGGTCGCGCCCAGTCCAGCGTCATCATCGCGTGCATGAACCCGCGACCTTCCTGACCACCTAGCATATCTTCAGGCGGAACGTGACATTCTTCAAAGTGCGTTTCGTGAACAGGGACACAGCGGATACCCATCAGGTCTTCCCGTTTGCCGATAGTGAAACCGGGAGTGCCTTTTTCGACGATGAACGCAGTAATTCCGCGCGAACCGCGATCAGGATTCGAGGTCGTGAAAACAGAATAGATCGTCGCCGCGTTGCCATTAGTCGTCCATTTTTTGCTGCCGTTCAGAACCCACATTCCATCGCGGAATTCAGATCGAGCTTTCATACTGCCGGCATCGGAACCCGCCGATTTTTCTGACAGGCAAAACGCGATCAATTTTTTGCCTTCGGCGATTTGCGGCAGATATTTTTTCTTTTGCTCTTCAGTGCCGCCTAAAAGAATCGGGAATGAGCCAAGCGCGTTTACCGCATAGGCCACACCGACACCGCCACAGGCTTTTGACAATTCCTCGACTGTCAAACAAAGATTCAGAATCCCCATTCCTTTGCCGCCGTATTCTTTGGGAATCCAGACGCCCATCAGTCCATTTTGCTGGAGGGCTTTGATAACATCCCACGGATATTCACCTGTGCGGTCCAGTTCGGCCGCGACCGGTCGAACGTGTTGGTTTGCGATGCCGCGAACCAGCTCGCGAAGCTCGAGATTCTCTTTTGTTAGTAACTCGTCCATCTAATATGCCTTTCTGGAAGTGGCACAGGCATTCAGCCTGTGCGCCTCTCGTAATCAAATAACTGATTTTGGCCGAAGATCTCGGTTAATCCGACTGCACAGGCTGAATGCCTGTGCCACATTTCTGTCACATCTTTTCAGGGACCTCAATACCCAATAGCGCCAGAGCCGCGATCAATTGCTGACGAATATATGCTGCGATGATTATCAGCAGTGCGCGCCGCGCTTCGTCCGATTCAGACAGGATTCGATATTTCTGATAAAACACATTAAACCGTTGCGCCAGCTGGAATGCAAATTTCGCGACAAACGCAGGTTCAAGCGTGGCAACTGACTGCTCTGTGATTTCCTTTAACCGCGAAGCCAGATAGATCAACGACCACCAGTCGTCGCCATCAGCACCTGTTAACAATTCGCTCAAGCGCTGATCGGAAACTGCCTGCAAGAGATTTTCAGTGGGAATATTTCCTTCGACTAGTTTACGAAAGATGCTGCCGATTCGGACTGCCGCGTTCTGAACATAAACGCCGGTCTCGCCCTCAAATGCGAGGGCTTCTTTAAAATCAAAAGCAATCACCGATGTGCGCGTATATTTCATCAGAAAATATCGCAAAGCGCCGACTGCCAACGTGTGCGCAATCTGTTTCTGCTCTGCCTCTGATAGTTCGGCGTGACGACCCTGAACCTCTGCCAGCGCATTCGATTCCAATCTGTCGATCAAATCGTCGATCTTGACACCCAGGCCTTTGCGACCGGACATTCCGACCTGGGATTTACTTTGATCTTCTTCGGACAATTCAACGCCCAGATCGCGGGCAGCGGCCGTGGAAAGCGAAACCTTTTCGTAAGAGAGATGAGCGCTGCGTTCGACTCGTGGGTCCGGATCGATGCGACGAACAGCTTCAAGCACATTTTGTTGGGTGTATGACTGCCCAACATCGATCACATTGAAGAAATAGATTCCATTTCCGAAACTCGGTCTGCGGTCGGTATTGTCCAGACTTTTATCCGCGGTCGAAATCCAGGCCGTATGTTTCTTTCCATTGACCAGATATTCGTAAAATGGATGGTAATAAAAATCCATCCCCAGGCGGCCAAGTTTCCACAACGTAAAGGCTATGTCCTTGCCGACATAGGTGACGATGCCATTTGATTTTACGATCACCTTGTCGGCGTCGTATTGCGATTGTTCTTCGGGCTCTGCGGTTTTTTCTGTGGCTTCCGCCGAAGGATCGGCTTTCATCACCCAGCAGCCTTTGTTGCGCCCTTCGGTTTCGAAAATGATTGCGCCAGTTTCCTTTAGTCGTTCAAAAGCGTAGCTCCAGAATTTCAGATGCAGGATATCGCTTTCACGCGGCAAGACGTCATAGCTAATGCCTATCCTGGCCATTGTGTCCAAATGGCAGCGCAGGATTGTAGTTGAGATATATTCGGCCATCTCTGACGTTTCGTTGTTTGATTCTTCCAGTTCGTGCAGAGTTTGCGCGCGCAGTGCCTTACGCTCAGGCGAGCCTTCGTACCATTGACCGACCTGCGCATAGAGATCCCAGCAGTAATAATCGAATTTGTCCTGAATCTGTTTGATCTGGTCCAGGGTCTTGCCTTCCATGTATTTAAAACCGACAACGACATCCGCTACTTGAACTCCCGTATTATCGACGTAATTTTCTACTTCGACGGTTTTGCCCAAGCCACGCAGCAGTTTGACGATGGTGTCACCAAGAACTGCGTTGCGCAGGTGACCGATGTGCGCGGCTTTATTCGGGTTGATGCTGGTATGTTCGACGATTACCTTTTCTGATTCATTTTCGGCGCGCGTGTCGGTCTGCGACAATGCGACTTTCAAATATGCAGCGCGATCGTAAAAGAAATTTAGATAACCGGCGCCGGCAATTTCAACCCGCGCGATTCGTGCATCGAATTCACGAGCCGCTGGAAGTAATTTTTCCGCAAGCTGTCGCGGATTTGTTTTCTGGCCGGTCGCGGCCTTGATCTGTTTTGCCAGTTCGAAACAAACTGGAAACGCCAAATCGCCAAGCTCTGTTCGTGGCGGAATTTCGGCGGTAATGGTGGCCACGTCCAGACCGAACGTGTCTTTGATCGACTGGCGAAGTTTATTTTTTATGATATCGACAAGAGTCTCAGACATTTAATACCTTAAAATACGCAATACACCGAAAGCAGCTATCGTAGCTTGGGACACTGCGGCTGAATCAGCCGAAACAATCAATTTAACATTGCGGATACGGGCCGTCAATTAACTTGACAAGGTTATACCCCGCCAATACCATCGCTCGTTTAACGGCTTGGCTTGCATAAGCCCTATTGGACAATAGCGATTATGAAATGTCTTTATTTCGACTGTTTTTCTGGTGCGAGCGGCGACATGATCGTCGGTGCCTTGATCGGTCTGGGCGTCGGCATTGACGATCTGCGTCACGAACTGGCCAAACTCAATCTGGATAAATATTCGATCAGCGCTCGGGCTGTCCAGCGTTCGCACATCAGCGGAATTAAATTCGATGTTGATGTCGAACGCGACGAACATCATCACGATCATTCATACGATCACCATCACGAGGAGCACGGACATAGTCACAATCACGATCACAGTCATTCGCACGAACATTCACATGCTGAAGAGCATCACAATCATTCACACGAGCATCGCTCACTCTCGACGATTGTAAAGATGATTCAGAGTTCTTCGCTTGCGCCGCGAATCAAGGATCGGGCAATCAGCATTTTCCGTCGATTAGGTGAGGCCGAAGCCGGTGTTCACAACATTCCAATTGAAGAAGTCCATTTTCACGAGGTCGGCGCTGTCGACTCGATTATCGATATCGTCGGAGCTTGTATCGGCTTTGAACTTCTGGGAATTGATCAGTTTTACTCGTCAGCATTAAATGTCGGATACGGAATGGTTAGGTGCGATCACGGTTTATTGCCGATTCCTGCTCCAGCGACGGCCAGGCTGTTAGAAGGGGCTCCCGTCTATTCACGCGCCGGTACTGAGGGCGAAATGGTCACGCCTACGGGTGCGGCGATTATCAGTACTCTGTGTGAATCGTTTGGACCGATGCCGTCAATGATTCTGTCGGGAACAGGATTTGGCGCGGGTAGCAGGGAAATCGCGGGTCAGCCGAATATGCTTCGACTGGTTCTTGGCGAAACCGTGGAATCGGAACACCACAAACACGGAAAGCCGCACGGCGATGTCGTAGTTATCGAAACTAATATCGACGATGTGAATCCGCAGGTGTTTGGCTATCTGATGGACAAATTGCTGGCTGCGGGCGCTCTGGACGTTTATCACATTCCCGTGCAGATGAAAAAAAATCGGCCGGGTGTATTGCTCAGCGTGGTTTGTACACCGGATCGACTGGAACAGTTGTCGAACGTTATCTTTGTTGAAACAACTACGATTGGTTTACGTTATTACATGGCAGGGCGGAAAGTCCTGGCCCGTGAAATCGTCGAAGTTCAAACGGATTTCGGTTCGGTGAGGTTAAAAGTTGCGAGACTTGATTCCAAGATCATTAACTATTCGGCAGAATATGATGACTGCCGTGCAGCAGCAGAGCTCAATGATGTGCCGCTCCGCGAAGTTCAGGTGGCAGCACAGCGTGCGTTTGAGGCTTTATTGGAATCACAGAAATCGTGATATTGCGAAAGAATTAAGAAATGACCGAACGATATTACCTGACAACTCCGATCTATTATGTAAACGCGGTCCCGCACCTGGGGCACGTTTACACCACCCTGATTGCTGATACCATCTCGCGTTTCAAACGCCAGCGCGGCATCGATACCTACTTCCTGACCGGCACAGACGAACACGGCGACAAGATTCAGCGCGAAGCGCAAGCGCACAACCTCGCGCCAAAAGACCACGTCGACAAAATCGTCGCAATGTTCAAAAAGACGTTTGAAGAATTCGGTTTCGAATACAACCACTTTATTCGAACCACTGATGACTATCACGAACGCGGCGTTCAGGACCTGTGGCGAACGGTTCGCGATGCGGGCTATATATATAAAGGACAGTACGAGGGCTGGTTCTGCCATTTCTGTCAGGAATTCGTTACCGTCGAGGATAATCCTGACGGTACGCCTCCATTGTGTCCAAACGATTGGTGTCAGCGTCCCGTCGAGCGCGTCGCCGAGGAAAGTTACTTCTTTAAACTCTCTGAGTTTCAGGACAAGCTGCTGGAACATTACGAAAAGCATCCTGAGTTCATCAGACCCGAGATTCGCCGTAACGAAGTAATCAGCTTTGTAAAGAGCGGTCTTCGCGATTTGTCTGTCAGTCGTGTTTCGGTCAAGTGGGGAATACCCGTTCCCGACGATCCGAAGCATACGATGTACGTGTGGTTCGATGCACTATCGAATTACTGGACTGCGGTGACCAAACGCGGAGAGGATGAAAACCTTTCGCGATTCTGGCCGGCCGACCTTCATTTGATTGGAAAAGATATACTGCGATTCCACACTGTTTACTGGCCAGCATTTTTGCTTGCAGCTGGCATTCCATTGCCAAAGACTGTCTTCAGTCACGGGTTCTGGCTTTCGGGTGGCCGAAAGATGAGCAAATCTCTCGGCAACGGCATCGACATTAATGTCCTGCTGAAACATTTCAAGCGTGACTGGGTCAGGTATTACTGTCTGCGCGAAATGGTTTTTGGTCAGGATGGCGATTTCACTTATCAGGCGTTTATCGATCGCGTAAACAGCGACCTGGCAAAAGGTCTGGGCAATTTGTCCAGCCGCGTGTTGACGATGATCGGAAACTATTTCGGCGGAGTGATTCCCGCGGCTACAGATGAAGGTAAAGCAGCGGCCGATGAAATTCACAACTCGCTGAAATCGGCTCGGGAACGTTTTGAAAACGAATTTCAACAGTTGAGTTTCAGCCGTGGGCTGGATGCCATCTGGGAATTCATTGCGGTTGTTGACAAATATATCTCTGACAACGCGCCTTGGAATTTGGCCAAAGACGAAACGAAAAAACCATTGTTGGAAACCGTGCTGAATACGTCGGTCAGTGCGTTGTACGAGATAACAGTATTGTTGGCGCCGGTTATGCCCGATGCGACGGAAACGATCTGGCAGCAACTGGGATTTGACGGAACGCCTGCCAGCGTAAATCCGTCAACTATTGATAGCGCCAAACTCGGCGGACATAAAATCGGCAGTGTATCGCCAGTGTTCCCGAGACTGGACAAGGAAAAGGTTATGAACGAGATCAAACAGGAAACTCCGGAAGTGCCGCAGGAAACCAAAGCCGAGGCGCCAAAGGCAGAAGCCACGAAGCCTGAAGCGGCGGCCGCTAAACCTGAAGGCGATGGTCTGATCGACATCACCGATTTCGCCAAGGTCGATCTACGGGTTGGATTGGTTTTAGAAGCGGAACGAATTCCGAAATCCGATAAGTTGCTAAAAATGAAAATCGACATTGGCGAGGCCCAGCCGCGTCAAATCCTGGGTGGCATTGCCGAATATTACACACCCGAACAGATGATCGGGCGTAAGGTTGTCATTGTCGCGAATCTGAAGTCCAGAAAACTGCGTGGATTTGAATCCCAGGGAATGATTGTCGCGGCTTCGGTTGGTGATGAAGGATCACCAGTTCTTGCGGGCTTCCACGAAGAAGTGCCTATCGGGGCCAGGCTGAAATGAAGTGGCACAGACCTTTAGTCTGTGCTCCTCTGTGGTGCGCAGAGTAAATTATGATTCTGCGCATCCGTGAACCGCACAGACTAAAGGTCTGTGCCACCTCGGAATTGAATGCCATTCATCGATTCACACGCACATATCGACGGTCACAAATTCGAAAATGACCGCGACGAAATGATTCAGCGCGCCCACGACAGCGGCGTCGAAGTCATCGTCGAAATCTGTAACGGCGATGTCGAGCGGGGCTCGCTGGAAGAGGGAATCGAAATTGCTGAACGCTATCCGTTTATGTTTGGTGCCGTCGGTCTGCATCCCCACGATGCAAAATTGTGGAATGATGAAATGCAGTCGCGGCTAAAGAATCTGGCGCGCAGTTCAAAGGTTATTGCCTGGGGCGAGATAGGTCTCGATTATTATTACAACCACTCAGAACCCGATGTGCAGCGAGCAGTGTTTCGCAGACAACTGGAAATCGCGGGCGAACTCGATTTGCCCGTTGTAATACATTCGCGCGAAGCCAATCGCGAAACAATCGACATCCTCAGGGAAAACAGACATAGCACCAAAAGGGCCGGGATATTTCATTGTTTCAGCGGCGACATGCAAATGATGACCGACGCAATTGAAATCGGATTTATGATTTCTTTTGCGGGAAACCTGACGTTCAAAAAAGCCGGCGACTTGCGCGAAGTCGCAAAGCAAGTCCCGATGGATCGAATGTTGATTGAAACCGATTGTCCGTTCCTGACTCCCGAGCCGCATCGCGGCAAACGGAATGAACCGGCGTATGTAACTCAGGTTGCAAGGCAACTCGGCGAATTGAAGGGAATCAGTACCGACGAAATCGGACGAATAACGACTGAGAATTTTTATAGGTTTTATGGTTTGAGGTAGCACAGACCTTCAGTCTGTGCCGCTCCCGGAACCTACAATTTCCAGGTAAGATTGCGGTTTAGAAAGGAGCACAGACTAAAGGTCTGTGCCACTGTTTTTGATATGGCAAAAGAAAATTCATTCGACATCGTTTCCAATACCGACATGGCAGAGGTCAACAACGCCATCAACCAGACGATGAAAGAGATCCAACAACGATTCGATTTCAAAGGCAGCAAAAGCGATATCAAAGTCGAAGAACATGACTTGGTTGTCACTTCTGATGACGAATTCAAAATCAAAAGCGTCAACGACATTCTGCAGGCGAAACTGGTCAAACGTGGTATTTCATTGAAAGCTCTTTCATACGGAAAGATTGAATCGGCGCTTGGCGGTACCGCGCGTCAGAAAATCACCTTGCAACAGGGAATTCCGAGCGACAAAGCAAAAGAGATCGTCAGATTTATCAAGGACACAAAAGTAAAAGTCCAGGCCGCTATTCAGGGTGATATGATTCGGGTTTCGGGAAGAGATCGCGACGTATTGCAAGAGGTGATTGCCAAGCTGAAACAAAAAGACTTTGGTATCGCGATGGAATTTACAAACTATCGATCAACATAAAATCAACCGGATTTGTTCTCCAGTTTCACTTCGATTTGTACCATTGGCGTTAATCAGTATAATTACCCCGAATTTGCCTGGCGGGCACAGTATTGACGCCAAACGATTTATGCAAAAAATGACCAGCATCCCAAAGGGTATCGGAGATTACGCAAACGCCGCCGAAGTCTTTCAATTGATACGCGAAGAATTGTCGCTGGTCCAGAAAGAGCTCGAATCCGATCTACAGTCAAATGTTCAGGTCGTTTCCCGAATTGGCAATTACCTGATCGAGGCAGGTGGCAAACGTGTCAGACCATCTTTGTTATTGCTCGCGGCAAAATCGGTAAACCCTGAGCGTCTGAATCCCGGAACGATTGAACTTGCCGCTGTCATTGAATTGATCCATACCGCAACTCTCGTTCACGACGATATCATCGATGATGCCGATACGCGCCGTGGCCGTCCATCAGTAAACGCACGATGGGGAAACGAAATTACAGTCCTGGTCGGCGACTGGCTGTATATGACGGCGTTCCAAAAGACGCTCTATCAGCGAAATTTCGAGATTCTCGATATCCTGACAAATCTGACGTGCCGCATGACCGAAGGCGAGCTCCTTCAACTAACCCAACGCGGCAACGTAGACATTACTGAAGAAGAGCATTTAGCGATCGTTCGAGCAAAGACCGCATACCTGTTCAGCGCCGCCGCGGAAATTGGCGCGATAATCGGTGGTGCTTCTCACGCAGAGCAGACCGCTTTACGTGAATACGGGCTGAATGTCGGAATTGCATTTCAGTTGATAGACGATCTGCTGGATTTCACCGCCAGCGAAGACAAACTTGGCAAACCCGTCGCCAGCGATCTGCAGGATGGCAAACTCACCTTGCCAGCGATCTGGTTAAATCATCGCGGGACAGATCGCGACCGCGAAAACATTCGATCAGTAGTTTCAAACGGGTTTAAATCTGTTTCGCCCGGTGAAATTATTGATTCGTTGCAACGATATGAATTATTGGAGCAGGCGCATAATGAGGCCGAGCGTTATGCGCGACTGGCTCTTGACTCTACGGCGGAATTATCGGATTCTCCGTTCCGCGACGCACTCGTAAAAATTGCCAAATTTATTGTCGAACGCGACTTATGATTTGAGATTTTGAAAAGTTTCCCAGTCGGACGAGTGTTTTCTCCCTGTAATTAATTGATAACATTATCTTATTGTTTGTTTGCTTTTTTCACAGTATTTCACTGTTTGAAAAACGAACTGTAAGATTTTACTTGAGGGCATCAAACCTAACAACTTACGATAAAGCGTTTAAGGCCGTCCCCCGTTTACCCAGCAACGGCCACCGTTCAATCGTCTGCCCATTGTTCCAGTGAGGGAACTGATTAGCTGTGTGCGTCATTTAGTTTGGCTCGAATGACAATGGTTGTTTATTGCGGAATTGTGTTCAGTTCATCCGTGCGAATATCGCGGAGGTTTATATCCCATGTCGTCAAAAAGAAATAATAAATCCTTTAGAATAATTGGTGTATTGGTTGCCGTTGCATTACTGATCAGTTTCGCCTGGCATAAAAAGACCAGCGCTTCGACCGCAGGTCAAATCGTACCTGCGACCACAATCGAAGATTTAAACACTGAGGGGATAGACCCCAGCAAACCGGTTTCAACGGCAAATCCTACCGGCTTTATTGTCGCACCACCCAGCTATCACGACGGAGTATTGGGCGAAAAACAATACCAGGTGACCGTTCCCGCAAACGCAACCAGTCTTCAGGTTGAGGTTTCGGGCAATCAGGACGTCGATCTCTATGCGCGAAAGAATCAACCCGTCACAGGTAGCGGAAACACGTTTGTCGCCGACTATCACGCGCAGAACGGAAACACCGGGCACGAAATCATCACCATCACGCCGAATGATGTCGGGCAGCCACCGTTACAGGCCGGAGTCTATATTTTCGCAGTGGCCAACAACGGCGGAGGCGCGGCTAACTTTACTTTGACGGCAACCCTGACGACCAGCAGCGGTGGCGGAAGTTGTTCAAGCGGCATCGTGACCTTGACATCAGGAACACCGATGACCTGCACCATTCCCGCAGCATCGACATTTCATAATGGCGTTCTGGGCGATCCGCAGTTTCTGATTTCGGTGCCTTCGGGCGCAACGCAATTGCAGATCTCGGTTACGGCAAATCAGGATGTCGATCTATATGCGCGATTGAATCAGCCAGTGACTGGCTCGGGCAACTCGTTCCAGGCGGATGTAAGTTCAACTTCTGCCGGAAGCAGTGAAACGATAGTCATCAATTCGTTTACCAGTCCCCAGCTACAAACCGGTTCGTATTTTATTGGAGTCGTTAATAACGCAACGTCCATCGCGACCTACACTTTGACGGCAACGATCACAGGAACAAATCCCGGTAACGTGACAACGATCCAATCGGGAGTTCCGCAAACAGGAACGGTCAACGCGCCGCCGTTTGGCAGCTCGTTTGTTCTGGGTTCGCCGCAATTTATGATTCAGGTTCCGTCCGGCGCGACCCAACTTCAGATTACTTTGACCGGTACACAGAATGTCGATCTGTATGCGCGGTTGAATCAACAGGTTCAAATCGGACCTACGGGTTTTGTTGCGGATTATTCAGCTGCGACCGCGAGCTCGACAGAGACCTTGACGATAACTCCAGCTTCAACGCCACCGCTTCAGGCGGGCAATTATTTCATCGCTGTCGTCAATAACGGTCCGAGTTCGGCGAACTTCACTTTGACCGCAACCATCAACGGCGGGGTTGCCTGTACATTTTCGATTCTGCCGACCAGCCAGTCATTTTCGGCGGCAGGCGGCACAGGCAGCGTTGCAGTGACTACGCAAAACGGTTGCGCGTGGACGGCGGTCAGCAATAACAGTTTTATTACGGTTACGTCGGGGGCCAGCGGTACCGGCAACGGCACGGTTAATTATTTTGTTTCCGCAAATGCTGCGGCTTCCACCCAGGTAGGAACGATAACTATTGCCGGACAAACGTTCACTGTCACAGAAGCAGGGAATCAGCCCGGCTGTACATTTTCTATCGCGCCTACAGGCCAAACGTTTTCGAGCAGCGGCGGGACCGGCAGCGTAACTGTTACAACACAGAACGGTTGTAATTGGACCGCCATCAGCAACGCGTCGTTTGTCACGGTGACTTCGGGTGCGAGCGGCGTCGGCACAGGCACCGTCAATTATTCGGTAGCCGCCAATGCCACAAACCAGGCGCGCACAGGAACGATTACGATTGCGGGACAGACCTTCACGGTAACGCAATCGAACAATCAGCCGGGCTGCACATTTACCATTTCTCCGACCAGTCAAACTTTCTCAGGTACTGGTGGGACAGGCAGCGTGACCGTAACAACCCAGGCCGGTTGCAACTGGACTGCGGTTAGCAACTCCGGGTTTGTCACGATCACATCTGGAAACAGCGGAACGGGCAGCGGCACTGTTACCTATTCGGTTGCACCGTCGGGATCCAACCTGACGCTATTTGGCACGCTGACAATCGCAGGTCAAACCTTTACCGTGATTGAGAACCCCAGCCAGGCAGGCTGCACATTTACGATTTCACCGACCACTCAAACATTTAACGTTGTTGGCGGAACCGGCAGTGTAACGGTTACTACACAGAACGGTTGCACGTGGACTGCAGTCAGCAACGCCGGATTTATCACGATCACTTCGGGCGCGAGCGGGACCGGCAGCGGTATCGTCAATTACACGGTCGCTGCTACGGCGCTGGGGAACCGCAGCGGTACGATCACAATCGCTGGTCAGACCTTCACTGTAATTCAAAACACGTCATGCACGTTTACGATCAGTCCTACTCAGCATCTGGCCGGACCGACTGTTACAACCGGAGGCATTAACGTTACGACTCAGGCCGGTTGTGCCTGGACTGCGGGAACTAATGATTCGTTCATCCATATCAATGGAGGCAGCAGTGGCGTTGGCAATGGAATCGTCTCGTACTTCCTGGATGCCAACACCGGATTTACCAGAACGGGGACAATTGCGGTTGCCGGTCAGACCTTCACAATCATTCAAACCGGTCCTTTTGGTTCGCCGAGTTGTCCGTCTGCTGCGGGAGTGACCAGCATCTCACCATCGACTGGTGGAGCCGGGCAGGTCATCAAATTAACCGGTGTCAATTTCACAGGAATTACAGCAGTCAGATTTGGAACAGTGCCCGCGTTTTTCACAATCAACAGCGACACCGAATTGATTGCGACAGTACCGGTCGGGGCAACAACCGGTCAGATTATTCTGACAAAACCAAATTGCGGCGACATTTCAGTCGGCGTCTTCACGGTTATGAATTGCACCAGCACCATTCCGGTTTCCTTGCCGACAAATCTGACGGCGAACGTCGGCAATGCTGTCACGGTTCCGTTGACGGTCGGCGACCTGACAGGCAAAGGAGTGCTGTCTTACGATTTCACGATCACGTTTGATCCAAATCAGCTGAGCCCGCAGGTCACGCCTGTGGACCAGACCGGTACGCTCAGCAGTTCTGTCATCCTGGCAGTCAATACAAATGTTGCGGGCCAGTTGCGAGTTTCCGCCGCCAGCACTTCGGCACTGACCGGGGCGGGAACGCTGCTGAATCTGAAGTTCAACGTTGTCGGTTCGTCCAGTTCGTGCGCGACCTTGAATATTTCGGCGTTCAAATTTAATGAAGGAAATCCTTGCGTCACAACCACCAGCGGTCAGGTCTGCCGAGGTTCGTCCAGCATCAGTGGTGCAGTCAACTATGCAATTACCCCACAGGGTGTCACAGGTGTCACACTCACCGCGGCGGGGACACCGCAACTGACCTTCACGACAGGTCACAATGGTATTTACCAATTCACGGGTCTTGGCACGGGTGCATACACGGTGACACCGGCCAAAACTGGCGACATCAATAGCTCCATCGATGCGTTTGACGCGTCGCTGGTGCTGCGTCAGTCGGCTGGACTGATAACGCTCAACGCCAGTCAGTTGCTCGCGGCAGATGCCAGTGGCGATGGAACTGTTTCAGCTTTCGATGCTGCATTGATAGCGCAGTTCGCTGTCGGCATATCGAATACCAGTGTCATAGGTAAATGGATCTTTGTGCCCGCTTCGCGTTCATATCCAAGTCTATTGAACGACCAGATCAATCAGAACTACGATGCGATCCTGATCGGCGATGTTTCAGGCAACTGGGTTACGGCCATTCCAGCCGCCAACCCGGGTGAAGGAACGATAGCAAAGGCTGACGTCGATCCTGGACAGGACGCGGTTGTCGGCGCGGTCACGGCGTCACTGCCATTAGCAACCGGTTCACCGGATTCAAATCTGACAGTTCCGATTACCGTAACTGATCTGAGTGGCAAGGGAATCTTCTCTTATGACATCGATATTGCCTTCGACCCTTCCGTGTTGACGTTGCAGAGCACACCCGTCAGTGCAGCAGGAACGCTGAGTCCTGGATTCCAGATCGTGACCAATGCCTCGATTCCGGGTCATTTAAAGGTCGCTGCGTTTGGTACCAGCGCGCTCAGTGGCAGCGGAACATTGTTGAATATCAATTTCCGGGTTGCGCCTGTTCACAACGGAACCAGCGGATTGACCTGGCAAAAGATGAAGTTTAACGACGGCAATCCCGCAACCACATCCGTCTCCGGCGGATTCACGGTCGGCGATCCTTGCGGGGCCATTGTTTCGCCTGGAGGAAAGACGTTCAATGCGAATGGTGGTAATGGCACACTGAATGTTTCCATTGCCAATGGTTGTCCCATCAATACTTCTTCGAACGCGAATTGGATTACCGTCGGCAATATGGCAAACGGAGTGCTGAACTATACGGTTGCTGCAAACAGCACAAATGTCTTCAGGTCCGGCACAATTACCGTGGCGGGTAAAGCCATAATGATCGTTCAATCAAACGACCAGCAAACGGTGCTGTATGGTGATATCAACCACGACGGCAAGGTCGATATATCCGACCTGATGACGATGGCGAACTTTTTGGCGGGTAATAGTGTAATCGACACAAACGCAGCGGATGTCCTGAGAGATGGGAAAGTCAACATCTCAGATCTGATGACTTTGGCAAATTATCTGGCCGGGAATATTTCTAATTTGCCGGTGGTGCCGTAATCTCTATCGAAAACATCGGCGTTGTTGTGTGGAATTGGTTCCGCGAGCAAGAGCGGTTTCGCCGATTATTGCGGCGTGAGTTCCTCTATTCGTTGCCTCAAATCCTGCGGTAGCTTTAAGAGCGTGTATAGATAGGTATCGGTGGTCAGAGCATAGACGCGTTTGCCGCGTGCGACAGCCCAAATTCTGACTGTTTCTTTAGACACCATGAACCGGTCAGCTTTTTTGTACGCTGCCGCAGCCCGATCGAGGCCGCCCGACAGCGCGTATTCAAGCGCTCGTGTATGGGCAATACTTGGATCCTGATAATCCTCAACCAGCAGCCAATATCTTGGAATCTCGCCTTTACTGTCGCTGGTTGCCGAATCCGATTCAAGCAACAGCAATGTCCAGGAGGTGGGACCATACTGTTTTGCGTCGGCTGCCTCGATTTCCTGCAGCGCTTTGTGTTTGTCTGCAGGAGGATCGCTCGCTTTCAGGTTTAATCGATCAAAAATGGCTTTCAGCTGGGGAGTTACAGCTTTGGTGTTCGACTGACCACAACCGAAGAGAAACAGCGCGACAAAAAATGTGGGAAGGAAAACAGAAAGGATTCGTATTTTACTCAGCAATCGTTTTACTCTCCTTTTGCGGCGATAATGTTACCGCATAACTGCTTCACAGCCACTGATTTAATCGGCATATTCCAGCCCGAAATTTATTTGACAGTCATGCAGAGTTTGTGTACTTTTATCGTTTGCACTTTGGACGGATACGTGTGCATATAGTGACCCGATTATGTTTGATTCGCTTTCAGACAAACTAAAGAAAGTTCTTAAAGATCTTCGCGGCCAGGGGAAGCTGACCGAAGCTCATCTTGACGTTGCGTTGCGGGAAATCCGCATTGCGCTGCTCGAAGCCGACGTTAACTTCAAGGTCGTAAAAGAGTTTGTGGAAAGCGTTAAACAAAAGGCTCTGGGTCAAGAAGTCATGTCTGCACTGTCGCCCGGTCAGCAGGTTATCAAAATCGTTAATGATGAATTGATCGCGCTGCTGGGTGGAACATCGACGCGACTGGTTTTTACCCAGCGAATTCCGAACGTCGTGATGATGGTTGGATTGCAGGGTTCGGGTAAGACCACATCGACCGGAAAGTTGTCGATGTATCTTTCGAAAAGCGAAGGTCGCAATCCGCTGATGGTCTCGGTTGACGTCTACCGTCCTGCAGCAAGAAATCAGCTTTCGGTCATTGGCAAAGCCATTGGCAAACCGGTCTTTGAATATCCCGAAAGCAACGACCCGTTAACGATTTGTCGTGCGGCGTTCAAACACGCTCAGCAGATTGGCTACGACACCTTGATGATCGATACTGCGGGTCGTCTGCACATAGACGACGAGCTGATGACCGAGTTGCAGCAGATCAAAAAGGAAATGATGCCGGCGGAAATCCTTTTTGTTGCTGATGCGATGACCGGTCAGGATGCCGTAAAGAGCGCAAAAGAGTTTCACGATCGCATTGGCACCAGCGGCGTCGTCCTGACGAAAATGGATGGCGATGCTCGCGGCGGCGCAGCGCTTTCGATCAAATATATTACTGGACAGCCGATCAAATTTATCGGTGTCGGTGAAAAATACGACGCGCTTGAGCAGTTTTATCCCGATCGTATCGCCGGTCGCATCCTCGGAATGGGCGATGTCCTCAGCTTGATCGAAAAGGTTCAGTCTGAAGTCGACGAAAAAGCGGCCGAGGATCTTGAGCGCAAGCTGATGGAAGACAGCTTTACGCTTGAAGACTATCGCGACCAGCTAAAACAGATTCAGAAACTTGGTTCTTTTGACAAACTGCTGGGGATGCTGCCTGCAGACTTGTTTGGCGGGATGAATTTGAAAATGACTCCCGAAATGCAGCAGCAGGCTGAGAAAAAGCTGAAAAAGACCGAAGCGATCATCAATTCGATGACGCCCGACGAACGCGAAGACCATAATCTTCTTAATGGTAGCCGTCGAAAAAGAATTGCGGCGGGCAGCGGATCATCGATGCAGGATGTTATTTCCGTCGTCGGCGAATACGTCGAAATGCGGAAGATGATGCGGATGGTGACAAAGGGCGGTATGATGGGCAACCTTACTCGCCGCCTGACCGGGATGGGACCAAAGAAACGTCACACAAAGAGTAAGAAAAAGAAACGCAGGTAGGAGCGGCCTGGCTGTCTGGCCGTCGGGGAAAGTTATTTCCCCTTTTTGTAGATTTATAACTTATAATCGGGCCTTGGAGGTAAGGGATCTTGTTAGCAATTCGATTGACCCGCAAGGGTGCAAAAAAGCAACCGTTCTATCGTGTTGTCGTGACTGAAAAAGAAAGCAAGCGCGACGGCCGATTTCTGGAAATTCTTGGTCACTACGATCCAGTTCAAAATCCGGTGATATTAAACCTGGACCGCGAACGAATCGATTATTGGATTGGTCGTGGGGCGCAGCCGACCGATACAGTGCGGAGGCTCTTAAAGAGCTACAAGCCGATCGAACAGCCGGCGCAGTAAAATCGTCTGTTCAAATTATCTGTGTAGATTGGTTAGGCTCCCTGTTTCTGACTTGCCAATTGAGGAGGCTGTCATATGAAGGACCTGGTAGAGATCATTGCGAAATCGCTGGTGGATTATCCTGATGAAGTGCAGGTCAAGCAAGTGGATGGCGAAGCTACAACCGTTCTGGAATTGCGTGTTGCCGCAGGTGATCTGGGTAAGGTGATTGGGAAACAGGGCCGGACCGCTCGCGCAATTCGCACGATCCTGGGTGCATCCGGGATGAAATTGAAAAAGCGGTTTGTGCTGGAGATTTTGGAATAGGTGGACGCAATAGAACGCGAAGATGATGAAATGATCACTATCGCGCGAATTTGCAAACCACAGGGGCGCATCGGTGAGGTAGCGGCTGAATTGATGACAGACTTTCCGGATCGATTTGACGATCTGGAAGAGGTCGTCGTCAGGTTTTCAAACGGTGAGCAGCAGACGCTCTTGCTGACGGATTCCTGGCCGCATAAAGGTCGCGTCATTTTGAAGTTTCAGGGCGTCGATTCGATTTCAGACGCCGAGAAGCTGGCGGGTTGCAAGGTATTAATATCCCCGGACGAATTGGTTGAATTGCCGGAGGATTCGTTCTTTGACTTTGAATTAGAAGGGTGCAAGGTCGTCGATAGCTCAAACCGGCAGATCGGAACCGTCCGCGAAATTGTTCGAACCGGCGGAACCGAATTGCTGGCTGTGGTAACCGAAACCGGAGACGAAAAACTGATTCCGTTTGCCGACAGTATCTGCACAAATGTAGATATCAAAGGCAAAAGAATCGTGATCGATCCACCTGAAGGTTTGCTTGAGCTCTAGACGTTGGAAGCCCGATGCGTTTTGACCTGATAACCATATTCCCGGAATTTTTTCGGGGACCGTTTGAGTTTGGCATAATCCGCAGAGCTGTTGAACGTCGATTGATAAAAATCGGCATCCACGACCTGCGAGATTTTACTCACGACAAACATCAGATGGTTGATGATCGGCCGTTTGGCGGCGGCGACGGAATGGTTTTGAAACCTGAACCGTTATTTCGAGCAATCGAATGGATCAGGGACAACGCAAAGGCAAAAAAGACCGCAACGGTTTTTGTGACACCTCAGGGCCGGCGTTTTGACCAGCAGATGGCACAGCGATTTGCTGAGCTTGATCAAATGATCCTGCTGTGCGGGCGTTACGAAGGTATCGATCAACGGGTAATCGATAATCTGGTCACCGACGAGGTTTCAATCGGTGATTATGTGCTGAGCGGCGGCGAATTACCCGCAATGGTTTTGGTCGATGCGGTTGTCAGGTTGTTACCGGATGCGCTGGGCAGCGAAACTTCGGCGGTGAATGAATCGTTCACTGCGGGCTTGCTGGATTTTCCGCATTACACGCGACCGGCCGAATATCGCGGCTATCAGGTGCCCGAAGTTTTGCAGAATGGCAATCACAAACAGATTGCAGTGTGGCGGCGGCAGAAATCGATTGAAAAGACCTTATCGGCTCGACCCGATTTGATTGAGACCGCTGATTTAAGCAAAGAAGATAGATTGATAATTCATAAATTAAGAGAGCAGGAAAAAGAAAAACCGCAATCTTAATATTCGAAGAGGTTAATGATGAACAGGCTAGATTTTGTTGAAAAGACGCAGTTAAAAAGTAATATTCCGGCTTTTGAGCCGGGTGATACTGTTCGGGTTCACGTACGAATCAAGGAAGGCGAGAACAAGGAAAGACTTCAGGCATTTGAAGGCGTCGTGATCGCCAAAAAACATGGCGGTGTTCGCGCCACCTTCACCGTTCGCAAGACCAGTTTCGGTGTCGGGGTGGAGCGCATTTTTCCGATGCATGCGACCATCATCGATCATATCGATGTATTGAAGCGCGGTCGTGTTCGTCGCGCCAAGCTCTATTATCTGCGCGATCTGCGCGGCAAGGCTGCGCGTATCCGTGAAAAGGATACCCGCGCAACCGCAAACAAAGACGCGGCAGCGACCAAATAGCAATTGTCGCCACAAATCGATCTGCAATCAGGAAAGCCCTGCACAATGCGGGGCTTTCAAGTTCAGAGTACAAGCTTTAGCTTGCCTGGTTCCATTTACCGCAAATCTGATTTTCGCTTTTAGCCTCCAAACTCTCTCGCACAACCGCGCATAATTTGAAGTTTGGCTCGTTATCCCAGAGCCGCAACTGTGCTACTATGACGGACTATTCTGAGGCGTCGAAGTTTGTAAATTGTTGTCTTGGTGCATTTGCGGATGCCGGGATTTCAACCCAGACGCGGTAAGATGGAAACCAGGTGACCCATGTTTCGTATAAATAAAGAGGTCATGGCCATTTAGTTTGTTTTGCTGGGGTACTGAATGTCGAATTCCTGTCAAGAAAGCGCAGAGACGATCGCCGCACAACAGCGCACGCAGGACGCCATCAATCTGGCGGACCTGCCTCACTCGACAAAACTTTTTACCGATTATCTACAACATTTTGAAAAGGTCGCGGAGTTTTATTCTCCGATCTGGACTCAATCAAAATCATTGCAGGAATCGGCGGCTGAAATTGCGGCGCAGGAATATCGACGTGATGAACTGGTTGATGCCCTGATTGATCAGAATAAACGATATGGCTCAGGCTATCTGACATTTCAGTACCTTGAAGAGTTGCGATCAACGGATTCCGTTGCGATAGTCAGCGGTCAGCAAGCCGGTCTTTTTACAGGACCCCTATACACGATAATGAAGGCGCTATCAGTCGCCAAACAGACCGTCTGTCTGCGGGAGCAGGGGATAAAGGCAGTCCCGGTTTTCTGGGTCGCCAGCGAAGACCACGATTTCGCCGAAGTTAATCACTGTAGAATCGTGGACCAGGACGGACGGCTGGTTACGATCAGCCTGGATAACTGTCCTGCTCCACAAGCACAGCCGGTAGGGCACATTCACCTTTGCGCGGAAATCACCGCTCACGTCGAACAATTCCTGCAAACACTTCCCGACACCGAATTCAGAAACGAAATTTCAGAGATTTTAAGAACCGCCTATGCTCCCGGTGCGGGTTTTGCCGAGGCGTTCAGCAAAGTGATGGCGCGATTGCTGCAGCCATTCGGGATCATTTTGCTGGATCCATTGGATCCAAAATTGAAAGCGCTGTCTGCGGATCTCTACCAACACGCTCTGGCGAATTCGTCCGAAATAGTCAAAGCAGTTATCAAGCAAACTAGCAGCTTGACCGATGCAGGTTATCACGCGCAGGTTCATGTTGAACCGGATGCCGTTCCGTTGTTCGGAATTCATAAAGGACGCCGCGAAGCGCTCGTAAGAGACGGCGATAATTTCTATTTAAAGCACGGTAAAAAGGCGTTTGGCTCAGTTGAAGAAGTTGTTGAACGCGCAGCGACTGATCCTTCCGCTTTCAGTCCAAATGTGACGATGCGCCCTGTTGTTCAGGACACGTTGTTGCCGACACTCGCGTATATCGCGGGACCATCAGAGCTGGCATATTTCGCCCAGATCAAACCGATCTATAAAATGGTGGGGCGAGTCGAGCCGCGAATCATTCCGCGTGGCGGCGGCACGCTGATCGACCACGCTACCGGAAAGACACTGAAGAAATACCATTTGAAATTGCAGGATTTCTTTGATGGTCCAGACGCCCTTTTCAAAAAAATCGTCGAAGAAGTAACCGATCGCGGCACCGCACAAACATTTGATGAAGTGTCGACAGCTATTTCATCCGAGCTTGATCGCCTTGAAAATGCATTGAAGGGCGTCGATCCGACTCTGGCCGCAGCTTTGGATAATCGCCGTAAAAAGATCGAGTATCATCTTTCGCATCTTCGCGGCAAATTTGTTCGGTCGCGCACTTCGCAGGATGAATTGGCCCACGCGCGTATTCTGGCTGCGCAGGCGATCATCTATCCAAATAAAAATCTTCAGGAACGCGAGTTGAACGTTTTCTATTTCATCGCTAACCACGGATTCAAGGTAATTGACGATATATACGAAGCATTAGAGGCTGGAAGCGGGTTACATCAATTGATTCACCTGGAAGTTTAACTTTACCAACTGAAACTTGTCACCTCATAATATGCTGCCCCGCGACTGAGTCATTAACCTAAAGATCACGGGCGTACAGAGTTCAAGCTTTAGCTTGTCGGCGGCGAAAGAAACAAGCTAAAGCTTGAACTCTGTGCGCCCGTGATCTTTTTTTCACAAAATCCGAAACCCGGTTGCTGAACACGCCACTAAACTTCATGCCTTGACATCTTAGGCATCGAATCACTACTATGCCTAAAATTCTTAGGCTTCGTTTGTGGAGACAATTAATGGCCAGCCCAAAGGCGGATTTGTTACAGGGAACTCTTGATTTACTGATTCTAAAGTCGTTATCGCTTGGATCAATGCACGGTTATGGCATTATCCAGCGTCTGCGTCAGATTTCAGGCGAGTTGCTGGATGTCGAGCAAGGGGCGTTGTACCCGGCGCTGTACAGAATAGAAAACAAAGGCTGGGTCACTTCGAAATGGGAACTCAACGAAACTGGTCGCCGCGCGAAATTTTACAAGCTGACCCGAGCCGGTCAGAAGCAACTGGTTGTTGAAGAAGAAAACTGGGATCGCCTGGCGCTGGCAATCGCGAATGTCCGCAGCGCCACGTAAGAATTTATGGAACGTTTTCGACTCCTTCTCAGGCGTCTTCGCGTGCTGTTTCGCCGCGAGGCTGTCATTAAAGACATCGACGATGAAATGCGCGTCCACCTCGAGATGGAAACGGAAAACTATATTGCGCGAGGAATGGATCCAGGTGACGCGGAGAGGCTGGCGATTAGAAATTTCGGCAATTACGCAAACATGAAGGATATCGGATTTGAACGCCGCGGAGGTGGACTGATGGACAGATTGAAACAGGATTTTAAATACAGCGTTCGCTCGCTGGTTAAGGCTCGCAGTTTTACATTGATCGCCGCGATGACTCTGGCGCTGGGGATCGGCGCAACCGCGGCTGTCTTCAGTCTGGTCCAGGGTGTTTTGCTGACTCCGCCACCATATAAAAACCCAGACAGGATGGTTTTGATCTATCCTGTGAAACCAGAGAACCAGCAAATTCTGATGACGCGGAGTTGGCCGTCGCAACAGTGGTCCGAATGGCAAACTGAGGCCAAATCGTTTGAATCAATCGCGGCATACAGATGGACTTTCAATTTCCTTGTTCTGCCTGATGGCAGCGAATCGATCGAAGGAATGGTTGTAACCAAAGACTATTTTCGCGTTACCGGTCTGCAGCCTATTCTTGGACAGACATTTGTTGAATTACAGGATGGATCTAATCAGCAGGCAATTGTTTTAGGTTATGACCTGTGGCAGCGACGATTTGGCAGTGATCCGAATATTATTGGTAAACCCATTCGTATCAGCCGGAGCGATCCAATGACTGTTATCGGTGTGATGCCTCCGGGTGTTCGTTTTCTGCCGTCATCAGGCGCATCGCAGGAACCTAATTACAATGTAAACGCCCAAGTCGATTTTTGGTTGCCGGTAGTTCCGAACGAAGCGAGACAGAAAGACGCCATCTGGGACGTTGTCGCCCGTTTGAAAGACAAGGCAACGATCAGCGAAGCTCAGGCCGAATTGCGCGTACTGACCACGCGTGAAGGTCAGGCCGACAAAGCATTTGACGGCGTCAACCCAATGATTCAGTCGCTAAAGGATTTTCTTAATCACGACGGACAGCGGATTCTGCTGCCTTTATTAGGAGCCGCAATTCTGGTTTTGCTGATCGCCTGTGGTAACGCCGCAGCACTATTGCTGGTACGTGGATTACAACGACAACAGGAATATGCCGTTCGCTGCGCACTGGGGGCGGGTCGCATTGCACTGTTCAGACAAGTCGCGACTGAAAGCTTGCTGCTGGCCTTGATAGGCGGAGCGTTTGGGATCGGTCTTGCTTTTGGAATCGTAAAACTGTTTAAGCTGATTGGCGGATTTGCAATCCCGCGACTGGATGCGGTGAAAACAGGTTGGCCGATGCTGTTGTCGGGTCTCGGCGCGGCATTGATTGTTGCGGCCATTGCCGGTCTGTTTCCAGCGTTGCGTGCCTCCAGACTTGATCCAATGCCAGTCATCAAAAGCAGCGGGACCAATAGCAGTGCGGGCAGGGGCGAGAGACGTCTGCTCAGCGGAGTTGTCGTGGCGCAAACCGCATTAACTTTGGCTCTGCTGGTGGGCGCGGGTCTGTTGATACGAACGATGAATAACCTCGCGAACGTTCAGACGGGTTACGAAACGGGTCGAATCCTGACAATGACAGTCACGGAAATGGATAGAGCCAAATGGAATGATTTTCACACGCAGGCACTTGAACGTGTGGCGAAACTGCCCGGAGTTCAAAACGTCGCATTCGCCTGGGGTGTACCGTTAACCGGTAATAGCTGGAACGGCCCTGTTTTTGTCGAAGGGCAACCGGCGGCCGCCAATCCCAGCGATCAGACCACATTCGCGCTTCGAGCAATCACTCAGGACTATTTTAGTTTGCTCGGGTTGTCGATGCAGTCTGGCAGGGCGTTTCGCGCCACGGACAGTGGAAATAATTTGAACGTCGCCATCGTCAATCAGGCATTCGCGGATCGCTATTTCCCGACCGGTGTCGCCGTCGGTAAGAAACTGTGGCTTTTTGCTCAGAATCGACCGCCTGCGGAAATCGTCGGCGTGGTCAGCAATACGCGAACGAATGATTTAACTAAACCGGCAGAACCTGAGATATATCTTTCGCTGTGGCAGGCCAATGCGTTTTCAAAACATCTGGTTGTGCGAACAACCGCCGATCCGCGTTCATTGGTCTTAGCCGTGCAGCGTGAGCTGCATTCAATCGATCCTACTGCTGCCGTGGAAAACATCAAATCGCTGGAGCAGATTCGCAGCGACTCGACAGCTTCAAAGACATTCGCGACGCGTTTGCTGGTAGGATTCTCAATTGTCGCCAGCGCTCTGACATTAGTCGGGATTTACGGCGTTCTATCGCTGTCGGTTGCCGCACGAAGACGCGAGATCGCAATTCGTTCAGCCGTCGGTGCCCAACGGAGAGACATCCTGGGCATGATTTTGAGTGAGGGTCTCAGATTGATTGCGGCTGGCGTGGTCGGAGGATTGATCATTGCGATTATCGTCAGCCAGTTTCTGGAATCGCTATTATTTGGCGTAAAAACTATCGACCCATTAACTTTGGTTAGCGTTGGATTGTTATTTACTGTTGTTGGCCTGCTGGCCTGCTGGATGCCGGCGAGACGTGCGTCAAAAGTTGATCCGATGGTTGCACTGCGATACGAATAACCAAATTAAGATTTGTTCGTCTACGCACGGTGGATAAATTTAATAAAATCGCGGACCATAACAAGGACCGTGGCGTCGACTTTATCTCGGCCATCGCACTCTTTCTCGGCTCTGTTCTCGCCGTTGTCGACCTCGTCTTTGCCGCCGCTCAAAAGACCAGAAACTTTGAACCGCCCTTTATCCAAACCATAAATGTCAATATTGAGTTGCACGGCAACAGCGTCAGCTTTTTCAATTTCGTTTTTGATGCCGGCTTGCGTTAGCGCAGTCGAAATCAAAGCATCAGTGTTTTCCTGCGATACACCAGTGTCTGCACCGTGAATAACAACGTGGATGTCCACTATTAGTTCGTGCGGCGTGTGCGCGTGGGCCGCCTCCCCGGAAAACGGCAACAATAACAAAGCGAACCCGAGCGCACCCTGAAGTAAACGTCTGCACAATCTGGTATGGGATGGACGTATCTTCATTAACGTTCTCCAGATCAGTAATTTTCCACTGGGGACAGAGCCACGGCAAAATGTAAGATCAATCGCTTGAACCCATTGCCGACCGTAAACATTATTAGCAAGCGGACTGCCAAAATGGGCCGCAAAATTCTGAGTCGATAATTGAGGGATGGAAAATCAAACAAGGAGGGGAATTTTAGCGGTCTAACTCATTTTTCCCAGCCATAACGGCCTATTAGCGGGACGAAGACACAGGCGCCGTGATCTTCTTCGGTCAATCCGTTTCCAGTTTTGCGAACACGAATCAATCTTTGCTGTTCGGTTGTTCCGATGGGAATTACCAGATTGCCACCTTCAGCAAGCTGGTCACATAGTGATTTCGGAATCTCTGGTCCGCCGGCTGCCACAAGTATCCCTTTGTAAGGTGCAAACTCGCTCCAGCCGATTGTGCCATCAAAATTTTTGATGCTGGCGTTATGAATACCCAATTTAATCAACAACTGCTGAGCACCACGCGCCAATTCAGAGATGCGCTCGATCGCAAGAACTCGTCCAGCAACTCGCGAAAGCACGGCAGTCTGATATCCGGATCCCGCGCCGATTTCCAGTACGCGGTCTTCCGGTCCGACCTCCAGTAACTCCGTCATTTTCGCGACCATAAAGGGTTGCGATATCGTTTGTCCGCCTGCAATCGGCAAGGCGTGATCGTCGTAGGCTTTTGATTCCAGAGCAGGTTCTACAAACAGGTGTCGGGGAATGGCTTCCATCGCGGCCAGGACGCGTTCCGATCTAATACCGCGCTGTTGCAAAAGATCGAGCATTGCCTTTCGCGGCAATGCATATCTATCGTTGGCTTGTAGTTGAGCCACAGTCTGCTTCTTCCAATCAATGATGGCTGACGCCGTGCCAATGCGCAATTTTTTCCAGAGCGCGATAATCGGTCAGGTCGTTTCGCAACGGCGTGATGGAGACCAACCCTTTGCTGATCGCTTCGTAATCCGTGCCATCGTCGACATTCCAGGTACTCTGGTCTTCACCGATCCAATAGTATTTGCGGTTGCGGGGATCAACGGCTTCGATGATTTTGGTGGCGATGGCTTTGCGACCCTGTCTGGTTACCATCGCTCCTTTAATCGGACCGACTGGGACGTTTATATTTAAGAGGGTACCGGGTGGCAGCCCTTCCTGCAAAACTTTTTTGGCGGCAAAAACAGCAAATTCAGCGGCGTATTTGAAATTGAATTCTTTTTTCGTCACCAGCGACATTGCGATCGAAGGGATGCCGTAAATGGTTCCTTCCAAGGCTCCGGCGACAGTTCCGGAATAGGTCGTGTCGTCGCCGAGATTCCCGCCGCGATTTATTCCGGAAACAACCAGGTCGGGATATTTGTCATCGAGAATTTTCTTTAAACCCAGCGCAATGCAATCGGTAGGCGTGCCGTCAATCGCATATCTGTTTTCGTCGATTTGCTCTATTCTCAGCGGCCGCGTGAGGGTAAGCGAGTGCGATGTTGCGCTCATTTCCTGCGCAGGAGCGATTGTGATTACTTCGCCCAGGGATTTCAGTGCATCTGCTAATTCAATTATGCCTGACGAATGAATGCCGTCGTCGTTGGTTACAAGGATTCTGGTCATCTATGAAAGGGAACACGTTTTTCACCCTAACGCACAAAAAGGTGAGCGGCGGCGCTTCGAGAGTGAGAGGGTGTCTCACTAAGCCTGTTCCAGCTCATCCTTTTATTGAGGCTTATGGTCGGGACGACTGGATTCGAACCAGCGACCTCACGCACCCCAAGCGTGCGCGCTACCAGGCTGCGCCACGTCCCGACATGCAATAACTCGGATTCAAAGAAGCGAAAGGTTAGCATCCGCACCATGCAAAGTCAACGCGATGAACCTTGCTGATCTGGAACGGTTCAGGGTAATCATTTACGTTAACCAGTTATCTATATGTAGACCGGCAATTCGAGCAAAATGCGATAGATTGTTTGTTGCAACCCCAAATCCGTTAGCAATGGCCGAAGCTGCAATTAAAATGTCCGCGTCTTGAATTAATTGGCCGCGCCTATAGAGATCAGCATATATATTTGCAGCTTGTTTTATCACGTCATCGTTGATCTGTAACACATCATTTTTCTGACAAAAGAACTCGAATGCAGAGATTTTGCGAGTGGCGCCCTTAGACATCAGTCCTCGAAGGATTTCGTACCGGGTGATGGCCGAAATCGTCAGGTTGCGATGTTGACTGAGATAGGCCTGCACATTTGAAACCACAACAGGATTTTGGCGCATCAGTGCTGATAGGATATCGGTATCCAAAATGACTGGAGGCACTGACGGAATCGAACTCATCCAGCAATCTCGCGAGAAGAGAAATTATTGCGAGCAAGAGCTATCTCTTCGATTTCAGCTATTTCTTGATCCGATAGACCCTCGTATACCTTACCTGCCAATTCAATCAAATCATCCTGTGTCTCGACCCGGGTTTCTACAGTCAATTTGACTCTCTGTCCCTGCGATAACAGGAGCTCCTGATTGCCTATTGGCTTGAAACTGCCGTTATCAAAAATTGCTTCAATGATTTCTCTCATTTCAGTGATTATTCAACTCCGCAAATAACTGCTGTTAACGAACTCTAACTGATCAATCTAACAATTCCCATCTTATCCGGTTTGAAGACAATCAATTGCAACCGGCGATTTTCCAATAAAAGCTTAGCGGCCGGCTCTTCAAATAAATCGACAAACCCACTCTCGGATATCGCCAAATACAATCTGCGATCCGGCTCACTTTTAGCAATTATGTCCTGGTAAAGAATATACCCGCCAACTGTCATTTCCAAGGCATCCATTTCTGAATGACCCATAAAGCTTTTTGTATCGATAGCAATCTTCTCGGTTGCCGATTCAGCCGCCAGCAAACGTTCAGCACCAAGATCGACATATAAATCCTTTTTGCCGATCTTCAGCTTAAGAGGATCGTGAGTGATGGACCAGCCATCCTTGATCAATGCCGTTTTTACCGCATCGTGAAAAGTATCCTTTGCAGGCACGTCATTAACCTTTCATCACGATCCTGATTCACATCAAAATTCGGCTATTGCTTCTGACCACCGGCTACTGCCTTGGTTGAGCCCTTGCCAAGCTGCTCCAGCAATTCGCGCACGGCAGTATCGAGCTGACTATCGTGTCCCGTCATCGTCTCGCCGATCGGACGAACCACCGGCACATCGACCTGGCGCGGGTGCAACTCCATGTCTTTGCCATCCGAACCAGTAATACGAGTTCCCGGCATACGAACTGTCGTACCATCTATTAACGACACGCTGCCCGTGAAGACAATCCATCCGGCAGTCGGTTCGCCAACTACTTTGCCGAGTTTCAGTGAACGATAGCCTTCGGTGAAATCTTCGGCGTCCGACAGCGAATGTTGATTGGTCACCAGAATTGTCGGTAATTCCAACGATCTTTGACCCAATTGTGTTCGGGCCGATGTTGCCGGTAATCCGCGCGGAGTCATTGTCAAATATGGTCGTCTGGCCAAAACGTCAATCGCGTATACGTTGACGAATCCGCCGTTGTTGTTTCTGATGTCAACTACGACGCCGTCTTTTGAGCGATTGTCGGCGTCCAGATCGAGATAAAGTTTGCTCAGCGAATTCTCTGACATATCGTTCATATGAACGTAGCCGAGTTTTCCATTGCTGATTTTATCTACATATCTGCGGTTTGCTGCGACCCATTGACGATAGACCAGATTCTTCTCTGCGCCTTGCGCGATTGGTCGAGCGATGACTTCGTGCGCGCCAGAGCCATCTGCCGACGACGACACCATCACCGAAACTCGTTTGCCAATCTTGCGTTCCATCAGTTCGTCCAGGTTGATGTGCGGTGCGATTTGAACACCGTCGACAGAAGCTATGTAATCGCCGACTTTGATTTGTTTGGTTATCGCGGCCGGTCCGAGGTCGATTACCTCGGTAACTTTCAACTTGCCAGAATTTTCATATTCAGCGCGATCAAATCGCAGACCCAGTTTTCCAACGCCGTTCTGGTTGCCGCCTTGACCACCGCCACCTGTCGGGGGTCCGCTAACACCCATATGCGACGAGTTGAGTTCACCGACCATCAAATTCAGCAATCGGCGCATCTCATCAGGCGTCAGAGCGCCGGCGATTCTCGGCGCGTAGGTTTCACGAACGCCTTCCCAATTTACGCCGTTGAATTTCTCATCAAAGAAACCGTCGCGCAGATACGTCCAGGCCTGTCGGAAGATCTCCATCTTTTCCTGTGAAAAATCTACATCCAGTTCTGCGGTAACAGGCAAGGCTCGCGGCTGACGCGAGTCAAGCGGCACTACGTTTACGCGCCCCTGTTCCAGATAATAAATCTCGCGGCTGTCAGGGCTGAACTGCGCGTCGGATTTGCCACCAGTAGTCGAAGTAATCTGTCGCGCAACGGCCGCTTCGCCTGACAGTTCATCCAGAGGATAAACATACAGGTTGGTTCGACCGGCAGCGCTGGCAATCATCAGCAACCATTTGCCGTCAGGGCTGATTGTCTGGGAATTGACGTTGACGCCGACATTCATGATGCTCATACGCTCGCGAATGCCGTCGAAAACAATCTCTGTCGGTTTTGGCGCTGGCCGTCGAGTTTCAGTCTGAGCCGGGGCTTCGCCGCCGGCCGCATTCTCGCGATTGGCCGGGTTGTTTCGCGGCGGAGGATCGCGGAAAAGATCGCGGAATTGATCTTCGCGGAATCGCGGCGTGCGCAGGTTGAGATCCACTCTGATCAACTGCTGGTCTTCCGTGCGTTGACTGGTGGTGAACAGTACGAATGTGCCGTCTGGACTCCAGGTAATACCGCCCGTGTTGCCGTTCGGTAGGGAACTGATTGCCTTGCTTTCGCCCCCGGCCACGGGAATCGCGAATACATTTCTAAACGCGTTGGTGCTCAATCCAAGATAGGCAACCCATTTTCCGTCGGGCGACCATGCCAGGGATCTACCGCCGCGTCCAAGGTAGCCAGAGGTTAATACTTTTTCCTGTTTAGCGGCCAGGTCCATGACGATTAGTTGTTTGTTGTCACGGATGTATGCCAGCATTTTGCCATCAGGTGAAAATCGCGGACCGGCATCGCCTTTTTCGTTATTGGTCAACTGAGTTTCTGTGTTATTTGTGAAATCATAGAGGAACAGATGTGGCGCAGCATCGCGCTCTGACACATAGACGATTCGTTTGCTGTCTGCTGCCCAGGTGATCTGAGATTCACGAGCATAAGTCCGCGTGACACGAACAGCCTCGCCTCCTTCTCTAGCTGAAGTTGCGAAAATCTCACCACGAACTCCAAAAGCCAGCTTGCGACCGTCAGGCGAAAGGACCAGGTCCTGAATGCCATTGTTGATGACCAGGTGTTCGACAACTGGCTCTGCAGGCGTGCCGCGACGCGCAATCTGAATCTGAATCGCGTTGCCCGTTGCAGTATCCATCTTCCAGATCTCGAAATTACGCTCAAAAACAATTGTCTTGCCATCGTAAGACATGTTTGGCCACAGAACGCGACCGTCTTTGAACTTCGTCACCTGACGCGCGGTTCCGCCCATCGGACGCACCCAGATATTCTGGGCGCCGCTGCGATCGGAAACGTAGTAGATGCTTTTCGCGTCGGCTGTCCACATTGGCCAGACTTCTTTGGCGTCACCACCGGCGATCTTTTCGTAGGTTGGCTTTGCGCCGTCGCGCATCAACCAGACTTCGGATTCGTCGAGGTGCGAATGACCGTTGCGCCACCATTGCGACGAAACGTTACCGCGCGCGGTGATTGCAACCATCTGACCATCAGGAGAAGGCGCGGCGAAATACTCGTTCACATATCGATCGGCGCTGACCGGCATCGACGTGCCGCCATCGACGCTGACGCGAAAGACATCGTTCATTCCGGAAATGTCTTCGCCAGTCGATGAATAGTAGATCCATTTGCCGTCACGCGACCACGAGTCCAGGTGTTCGCTGCCGTCTGCAAATGTCAGTCGTCTTAATTCACTTGTTGCCAAAGTCAGCAAATAGATATCGCCGCCACCTGTGCGGGTCGACATAAACGCCAGTGTTTTTCCGTCAGGAGAATAGAGCGGTCGCGAATCATACGAAGGATGCGACACCAGCAGGTGTGCATCGCCACCGCCGGCTGCCACTGTCCAGACATCGCCGCCAGACACAAACGCAATTTCCGATCTATCGGGTGAAATGGCCGGTTCAGTGAAAGAGGGAAGCCCCTCTACCGACACGGCCGCTTTAGCTCGTTGGGCAAATACATTGCTGCCCACAGGAATGGCCATCGCCATCAACAGCGAAAGGGAAAGACAGGCAAATCGCTTTGCGGAATCGATCATAAATCCTCCGGACGAATCTTTGTTCGTAAAGAATTACAGCTGAGAGTTGTGGGAGTCGTGAATGCGTATCTTATACCAACAGGCTGTATTGTTTGAAGTTAAGTTTCAAAATGTCCGACAAACTTCAGTTTGTCGTGGTCCCGTCGATTGTCAGAGCCTGCAGTCATCGACAAATTGAAGCTTATCGGACATTGGTTAATCCTATGTTCATCTCAGAAACCGATAATCAATGTTCGGGTCGGTTGGCGATAAGGTTTGATTAAAAGGCCGTCTTCCTTCAAAATGACCCGACCATGAAACCCTTTTTAGAAAGACCGGGGAAGCCCTAGCGTGGAATTAATCTCGAAACTGATCGATCTCTTTCTTCATCTTGATAAACATCTCAACTCGGTAATTCAGGATTACGGAGTCTGGACCTACCTGATCCTTTTCGCGGTGATCTTTTGCGAAACCGGATTGGTCGTAACACCGTTTTTGCCGGGTGATTCGCTGTTGTTTGCTGCCGGAGCGCTCTCTGCAACGCCAGGTTCAACTCTGGACGTCAAACTGATCTATGTCCTGCTGACATTGGCAGCAATTCTCGGAGATTCGACCAATTACTGGATCGGTCGGTTTATCGGACCAAAAGTATTCAGCGGCGAAAAGATTCGTTTCCTGAATCGCAAACACCTGGATCGTACGCAGGCCTTTTACGAAAAACACGGCGGAAAAACAGTCGTCATCGCCAGATTCATGCCGATCATCCGCACGTTTGCCCCATTTGTCGCCGGTATCGGGAGGATGTCTTACACAAGATTTTTAACCTACAGTGTTGTGGGATCGATTGCCTGGATGGCTACGTTTATTTTTGGCGGCTATTTCTTTGGGAATATTCCGATCGTGAAGAACAATTTTTCTCTGGTGATTATCGCGATCCTGATTATTTCCGTAATGCCTGCGGTAATCAGCGCGATTCGTGCGCGATCCAGCAAAAGTTAAATTATTTAGGCTGTGGGTCAGTTCTTAACAAATCGCGGAGCGATTCCAATTCCTGTCGAAGTTTATTGATCAACTGCCGGTTGTCCGCAGGCGCGGCTTCCATTGCGGGTTTCTGATTCTGCAACTCTTCTTCAATCTGCGAGGCCATTTCCGGAGTTACTACTTTCAGCTTTGCGCCACTGCGTATTTCGCTGGACAGTTTTTTGCGTGCACCTTCGATTGTGAAGCCTTCGTTGCGTAACAGCTCTTTGATGCGGATCGCCATCTCGACGTCTTTGCGGCGATACGTCCGTTGACCAGCGCGATTCTTCTGCGGCGTCAGCATTGCAAACTCGGTCTCCCAGTAACGCAGAACGTGCTGCTCTTCCTGGACGATCTCAGCTACTTCGCCGATCTTGAAGAATAATTTTTCCGGTATCTCAATCGCTGGTTGCATGTCTAATTAGGTTTGGAGTTGATTACATACCCTGACCAGCAGTCAGTTGCTGAGGAGGCGGCTCCTCTTCCGACAGGCTCTTTATCGCCCGCGCGGGTCTAAACACGACAGCCCGGTGGACGCCGATCGGAACCGGCTCGCCGGTATTCAAATTTCGGCCTATTTTAGGACGACGCTCAACGACCGAAAGAGTGCCAAACCCGACCAGATGAACCTCTTCGCGTTCAACCAATGCTTGTCGGATTTTATCGAATATGATGTCCACCAATCGTGATGCTTCTCTGATAGAGATGCCACCGTGTCTTTCGTAAATTGCTCGGGCCAAATCAACTTTTGTCATGTTTACCTGTCTAAATTGCAGAAGGTTTTAAATCCACGGTCACCGATGCTACGCCTGGGAGTATAGGCTGTCAACCGCTAAACCAGAGACGGATAACTGGTTAAGACCGGGCAGCCCCAATAATCGGTGTATCGTAAGCGCCTTCGACGCTTTCCTTAACCAGGTTATCAACAACGGCCTTTAAATCTCTGGTTTCATTATACACTGCTAATTGTCGATCTGCACTGGTTCCGTTCTTCAGGATCTGATGTACGTAATTGATCTCTTTGCGGCTGCCGAGCTCATCGACCACGTCGTCCACAAAATCAAGGAGCTCCATAACCAGATCCCGAGCCGGCAATTCGATCTGCTTCCCGAAATCTATCAGGTTGCCGTCCAGACCATACCGAACCGCTCGCCATTTGTTTTCCTGAATCAGCGCACGGCGATAAAGCCGAAATCCCATGTTCTGCTTTAGCAGTTTATAGAGTTTCGCGACAATCGCCTGGAATAGCGCGGCAATTGCGATTGTCTCGTCGAGTTTCGACGGAATATCGCAGATTCGAAATTCAAGCGTAGGGAAGAACGGATGCGGTCTGACATCCCACCAGATTTTTCTTCCATTGTCTATGCACTGAGTCTTAATCAGCAGGTTCACATAAGATTCGTATTCACTGGACGAACTGAAATAATCGGGAATATCGGTACGCGGAAATTGTTTGAAGACTTCTGATCTATAGGACTTCAAACCTGTGTTGTGTCCAAGCCAGAACGGTGAACTGGTTGACAAAGCCAAAACGTGCGGCAGAAAATATCGGGCAGCGTTCATGATGTGGATTGCGGCTTCCCGGTCTTCAACGCCGACATGGACGTGCAGTCCAAATATCAACAGACCACGCGCTACATGCTGCATACCTTCGATCAAGTTGTAATAACGCTCGTGATCGGTGATTAGCTGGTCTTCCCAGTGGGAAAATGGATGGGTCGATGCAGCCGCAAAAACCAACCCATTCTTTTTTGCGAGTTCGGAAATAGTCCGTCTGAGTTTCGCAACATCAGCTCGCGCTTCCTGTACGTTTTTGCATATACCCGTGCCAACTTCGACCATCGACTGATGCATTTCTGGTTTGATTTGTTCACCCAGCAGCATCTGTCCTTCTTCGAGGATTTCGTTAACGCGCGATTTCAACTCTCGAGTTTCTGGATCAATGATCTGAAATTCTTCTTCAATTCCGATGGTGAAAAGAGTTTGCGTCATGTACAGGTACCTCCGAAGTAGCGCAAGCTGCCAGCTTGCGCCTGTGCAAACAAGTGTAAGTTCGATTTCAATTAGCAGGTTCCGTCAGGTGCGCAAGCTGGCAGCTTACGCTACTTTTTGCCTCTAACGACAAATGTAGGTGTCATACCTGCCCCTGACGTGACGTTTGCCAGCGATGAACTGGACAACCTGGTAAACGCGCCACCGACTTTGCCAAAATAGAGAAGGGGATCCAAATCAACCAACTGTTCGATAAAGCTAATATTTCCGGCGCCGTCAAAGTACGGAAACTCTTCGTGACCGGTCTGAACGCGCTCCTGCACCAGGTAATTTCCGCCCAGCGCAACCTGAATCGCGTCTTCCCATTGCTGATCAGTCATTTCCCAGCCAATATAAATACCTTTTCCGCCGTATTCGTCATTTGGTTTGAGCACCAGATTATCACGATTGCGCCGGATCAAATCACAAAGATCAACTTTTTCGCCATAAAAAAGAGTCTTGCGTTCAACAACCCCTCGCGTCCAGGGAACGTGCGCGCGTATCAGTGCATGCTGTTCAGCGGAAAAGTATTTTTCGTACTTTTCATCGGTCAGAATTCCAAACAGCATTTTCTTGTGAACGTATTTCGAGCGGAAGGAATTGACTACGCATACCGCTCGCGCCTGATAGGCGTCCAGTAACGCGCGGGTCTCATCCAGCTTTTCCAGAAATTCGTTAGTCAGCAGTCTCCGATACACAACATCAATCGCTCTTCCTTTGTGTTGAAGCTTGCCATCCTTAAATTCCAATTCACGTGGATCTGCGATAATTGTGTCGTAACCCTGGCTGATAAAGTACCGCTGGAACAATCGGAACTCTGCCTGAGTCGGAACGTCATTCCAGTCAACGATGGCAATCAGTGGCTGCTTTGCATTATTTCCAGCAAATTCCTTGTAGCATTTCAATAAAACATCCAGCATCTGGTCGCGCGACAGCAGAGGTCGAACGTCGTATAGTTTGCTGAATTCCCGCATCGCATCGGATTTCAAATGGATCTCTGAAACCACGTCTGCGTAGGCGATTCCGGCCGGGCACTCGCCGTTCAACTCGACAAACTGGTAGCTGTCTTCTGTTACAAAAGAGTCCAGTCGCGATGTCGGCGAAATTTCAGTAAACCCGGGGTCGATGGCAATCAGTTTGCGCTCGCCTTCGGTTAATCCCAACTCGCCGACCATTTCTGGGTCGGTTTTGACGGCGTCGCCGACGATCCTGATGCATTCCCAGATTCCTTCACAAGCCGTCGTAACCATGTCCCAGCGTCTTTGGCTGACGAAATGTGGACGAAGATAAGGTGAAAGCACTCGACCACCAAAATCGAGATCGGCTTCGCGCATTCCGTTGATCAGCAGGTCGCGAGTTTCGGCTAACCTGCTATTCGGAGAACTTAACAGTTCGGTATAGCAACGGACCGCGTCTCGAATCATCCAGGAACCTCCAAAAACGACGGATAAATGTTTTGCGCAAGAATATCATTAAAAAAGGAAATACGGTGAAAGAACTGTTACTTTCCGGTTTCAATGTCAGGAATCAGATTCTGCAGAACATCGACAGGGGTTCCGCCGACCCTCAGTACCCTCGGTGACACTGTGACAAGTGTGACCACTGTTGACGGAATTGGATCACACGTTCCGCCATCTATAATTAAATCAGGGCCTTCGCCCAGTTGTGACACGACATCATCCGCGGTTAGCGGGTTTGAAAGCCCGGAAAGATTTGCGCTGGTCGCGGTTATCGCACCGGCACAGGCTCGGGCTAGTTTCCGAGGAAATTCTGCTCCCGGCAATCTGACACCGATAGTTCCGGTGCCGGCAGTTAATGCCGCCGGTATTTCATTAATCGCTGGAACAACAATCGTCAGCGGACCGGGCCAGCAATTTTCGGCAAGAATTCTAAAATTCTCTGGGAGCGAAGATGACACTCGAAAGACTGTTTCGACACTGTCAACAAGGATCAACAACGGCATATCCGCTCGGCGTTTCTTAATTTCAAAGACTCGTTCAACTGCAGATTCGTTAAATGGGTCACAACCAAGACCGTAAAAGGTATCGGTCGGAAAGGCTATCACTCCACCGTCTTTGACGATTTTGGCTGCCGTTGCGATTATTTCGTCCGAACTTTTCTGCTCGAGTCGAACCTGTTTCATTGCTGAAAAATAACATATGCTTTCAGCGCGTGCACGTTAACAATCACGTGGACAATATTCCAGTTCGAGATTTTTTACCCGGTTGATGTTTTCACAGATGCAATGTTAAACTTTTCATTTATGAGTACCGTTGCTGAAATCGAAAACGCCATTGAGAAACTACCGACTCCGCAAGTTGAAGAACTGGCCGCCTGGCTCGAAGCCCATCGAGCGCGAAGAGAAGCTCTGGTCGATGCTGAATCCTGGCTGAAGCAAGCAAAGGGCGCCGCAGTTCCAGATGTTACCACGGCAAACATCATGGCTATAACGCGTGATGAGGAATGACTGGAATTCTATTTGATACTAATGTATTGCTCGATATCGCCACGGCAGATGCGACCTGGCTCGGATGGTCAGAAAGGCAGTTTCGTGCCGCAATAGCACAAGGTCCAATTTTGATCAACCCGATCATTTACGCAGAACTCGCTCCAGCGTTTGCGACACAGTCCGATCTCGATGGATGGCTGGATCCCGCTATATTTCGTCGACTCGCGTTACCTTATACGGCGGGTTGGTTGGCCGCCAGCGCCTTTGTTAAGTATCGTCGCGCTGGAGGCAACAAGAGTTCACCATTGCCTGATTTCTACATTGGCGCACACGCAGAAGTGGAGGGTCTGTCGCTTGCAACTAGCGACGCTACGCGTTATCGCACTTATTTTCCTGGTATCACGCCGATTACCCCATAGCCAAACTCATGCTGACAGAACGAATAACCAGCCAGCACAATCCACTGATAAAACGATTCCGAGCCGTCCGCGACGGTCGCGAACGGCACATCTTGTTTGTCGAGGGCACTCGCGCAGTCGAAGAAGCATTTAAAGCCAAACTCAGCGTCGAAAGCGTCATTTTTTCCGAGGAATTCATCGATAGCGATGCCAGCAAGCCCATTAAGAAATATCTGCAAGCCTGCCGATGTCGCGGTGCTGCGGTGCCAGCGAAGATCTTTGCCAGCGTTTGCGATACCGTGACGCCCCAGGGAGTCGCATTGATCGCCCGGCAACCGTATTTCAGTATAGATGATGCTCTAAAGAATGGTTCGCTAGCGGTAGTCGCCGACCAATTGCAGGACCCTGGAAATATCGGAACTATAATACGAACAGCCGCCGCCGTCGGTGCAGCAGGTCTTATTTCTACTCGTGGCACCGTTGATCCGTTTGGACACAAAGCCGTGCGCGCAAGTATGGGAGCTGCGTTTAGATTACCAATCGCGACTGACGGAAATATTCAGGAGTTAATTGAAAGCTCGCGAACGACCAAATATCGGATCGTCGCCGCGCATCCTTCGGCGAAGATGCTCTACACCGAATACGATTGGCGGAAACCCTCACTGATAATTCTCGGAAACGAAGGCGCGGGGCTATCACCGGAAACATTGCTGTTGGCAACAGAAAAGGTGCGTTTGCCGCAGACAAATTCAGTTGAGTCACTGAACGTGGCCACGGCTGCCGCGGTCTTGCTGTATGAAGCCGCCAGACAACGCAAATTCAAAGGTCTTTCGACTGAGTAATTATTTCGGGGGTTCGTATTTCAGGATCTTGCCGTTCTGGCTCGCCGCCCAGCCCGTTTCCGGATTGAAGAATTGAATATGGGCAATCGCCTGATCTGTGTCTGACGTTTGTTTATACCAGTGATTTCCGCCGTCGCTGGTTCCTATCATTGCACCATCTGCACCGCCAGCCCATCCATTGTTTTTGTCGAGGAAATAAACTGACTGCAAGGTGTTGGTCACAGGAACCTTTTGCGCCTGCCAGGTCTTGCCGCCATCGGTTGAATGACGCATGTCACCCGCTTTTCCCACGATCCATCCTTCATCGGCGTTAATAAAATACATTCCAATCAAAGGAGCAACGCCTTTGCCGCTGATACTGATCACCCATTGATGACCGCCGTCAGTCGTTCGGTAAAGTGTTCCTCCGTTGTCATACACCCACCCGTGTTGAGCGTCCCTGAAAAAAATCGCCTTGATATTCTGTTGAAAAAGGAACGGCAATTTTTGCCAGGTTGATCCGCCATCGGTTGTGGTGAGCAGGATGCCTTCCTGTTCGACGCCCTCACCATGAAATCCGCCACCATATGCAAATGCCGTGGTCGTATTGGCAGTTACTATCGCCTGCAGAGGCTCTTTCACTTTTTGGACCGGTTTATCCTTGTAACGAGCGTCCTTGTAATCGACCATTCCCGCTTTGCGCTGAACCTGCCAATTCTGTCCACTGTCGGTTGTCTTCAGAATCGAATTATCTTCATCCAGAGCCCAGCCCGTTGACGGATCAGCAAAATTTACAAACCGGATATTGTGCGTCTTCTTTTTATCGAGAACTTCGTAATTCTGACCTGAGTCGTGCGTTACACAGACGAACCAGCCGGTGTCATCGGCCGGTTTTGCCTTTTTATCGGTCTGCTGCGATAGCGATGTGTAATCCTTGTGCACAACAGCCCATCCGTCCAGGACTGAGACAAAGTTAATCGCGTAAACCCCACCTTTAACCTCGCCGAAAACCTTCCACGAGCCTTGCGCCGGCGAAAGATCAAGCACTGAATTTTTGCATCCAGCCAGCGAGAACAGGAAGAGTGAGCCGATTGCTACGGCAACCGTAAATTTTGATTTCATAAATAAATGATTTTGTTTCTCATCGATTGGAAAATCGCGCAGAGGGCTCGCAGCGATTAAGTTCTTGGTACCTATTGGGTTCGCCCCTATAATAATGCGTCGCCAATAATCATAGCAGGGACATTTCGTCTTACCAACGCGATTGGCCAGGCATTCTTGTGAATAAACGCCTAAGCATAAAGTCCGGTTTGACTCTCGCCTTATGTATAGTGTTTGCAACCCTGCTGGTATGTAGCGCGCTTTTCATCCTGTATAAACTCAAAAGCCTCATAATCCTGCTGATACTGGCAGTATTCTTTTCATATCTGCTTGCCCCGCTGGTCGAACTTGTACAGCGCCCGCTTAAGATCAATGGGCAGTCCCGCAGAATACCGCGCACCCCAGCAATCGCGATTGTCTATTGTGTTTTGATACTGGGTCTGGGAGCGATATTTTATGTGCTGCTGCCGCGGGTAACCGATCAGGTCAATCAACTGGTCGCGCAATCTCCACAATACATTGAGAAGGTCAGCGGCTGGTCGCAAAACGCGGCCGATTTCTATAACCGTTACAAACTTTCGGAAGACGTAAAAAAGAGGCTGAACGAAGCGGTCAATAACGGGATGAATTCCATCTTTGCTTACCTCCGCGGTGGCCTACCATTGTTGCTTGAAGGTATCCCTTACCTGACCTGGCTGGTATTGATACCAATTCTGTCATTTTTCTTCTTAAAGGACGCCGCGAAATTTCGAAAATCATTCGTAAGACTTTTTCCAAATGAACACCTGCGTTGGCGAGCCGATCAATTCATCTGCGACATCAGCCGAACACTGTCCGCATACATTCGTGCGCAACTGACTTCGTGCGTCTTGATTGGAACGATTTGCACGATAGGGCTTGCTATTATCGGTCTGCCTTACCCCCTGATTCTGGGCATCCTGGCTGGACTGCTGGAATTTATTCCGCTGCTGGGTCCGCTTGTTCTGGCCCTGACGGCGACGGCGTTTGCTGGTTTCCAGGGAGGCGGACACGTCGCAGCGGTAATTGTATTTCTGGCGGCACTGCGAGTCGCGCAGGATTACGTTTTCTATCCACGAATTATCGGTCAGGGAATCGATCTGAATCCTCTGGCTATCGTGCTGGCTGTTCTGTGCGGAGCGGAACTGGGCGGCGTCGCGGGTATCTTTCTCTCAATTCCCGTGATAGCGATAATATCTGTTTGCTATCGTCACTGGCGCGAGCACAAAGCTATCGAAGATCTGGTCAAAGAAGCAGCCGTAAAAAATGAAACCAGTTCGGCGCAGGCTTCCGGTATATAGGTTTGATGGCTGGTCTCTCTGTACGTTTCCGGATAGTAGTAATATCAAAGAAATTCCGCTAACCAATTCATTAAAAAGTAATAATGCTTTTGCCAATCCGACGCAAACCTATATAATCGTTACCTTGGTCGGATAGGTATTTCTCGCCCCCGGGCACAAACTCTCTTTTCGTTGACGCAGAATTGCGAGTTGACTTCAACAGAACTGGACTTCCGAATATCTAAATTATGAAACGTTATTTAATCACGTCGAGCATTGTGGTCTGTGTGGCCATTGCATTGGGACTTTTGCAGGTACTTGCCTTTCAGAGCTCGCGACGGTCAAGTGTCCGCACAGCAGCCCAAACGCAGAGCTCGTCGCAAACCACACCATCAAACTCTGCGACCAGCAATGGCAGCTCGACGCAGCAACAGACCAGCGCAGAGAACGACGTATTCATAATTAAGATGGTTGATGGAGTACCGGTCTGTCGGCAGGCAACGCCGGATGAAGCAACTCACGTGCTGACCCGCGATCCCAAAACTACTCTGCACGTAATCAGCCCGGGAGCATTACCGCAGAGCCGCTCTGCCACTCCACAGGCTACGGGGATGAGATTTATTCTGCGCGGCACCGATCAGCTGGAAGCATTTCCGGACGCGAAGAAAGCGTTTCTGCGCGCCGCTGCGCATTGGGAGGCTCTGATCGCGAATCCGATCACGGTGATCCTGGACGTCGATTTTGGACCTAACCGGTTTGGTGTGCCCTTTGGCGATCCGAACATTATAGGGTCGACCGCTTCGCAGACCTTAGGTATCACCAACGGCTATAATCCGGTCAAAACAGCATTGGCGAGTACGCAGCTCAGCCAGATAGAAACTCAGTTATATGCAGCGTTGCCGAACGACAATCTGCCAACCGACACCGGTCAAATTACGCGAATCAGCGCTACGTCACCTAATCTGCGCGCCCTGGGAATACTGGGGGCTACACCAGATCCCAACGGCGCCGAAAGCAACTTAGGGGATCCGCCATCAATAGGATTCAATTCCAATTTTAACTTCGATCTGGATCCTTCAAACGGAATCAGCCCTGGTCTGACAGACTTCGATGCGGTGGTGACCCACGAAATCGGCCACGCTCTCGGATTCATTACCAGAGTGGGCGCGAATACCGGTGCAACGCTCTCAGCCACGCCCTGGGACTATTTCCGTTTTCGATCCGGAACGACTCTGGCAACATTTACTACCGCTACTCGAATCCTGACGCCGGGAGGGGACCAGGAATTTTTTAACGGCGTCGCCGATGTTCCAACATCTACGGGCTCAAACAGTGCCGCCGATGGCGATAAACGACAGGGTAGTCATTGGAAAGATGACTCACTGATCAGCGGACGTTATATTGGAATAATGGATCCGACTATCGGATCCGGTAAACGCCAGCAAATCAGCGATGAAGACCTGACCATGCTGGATTTGATCGGTTATTCGATTAATAGGAATACCGACACAACTGATGAATTATCAGCCGACGATGGAACGGCTGAGATCCTGACTCAGTCGGCGGGCATAGCTGTTAACCGGCTAAGTCCTGTCGCCTATCCGTCGACTCTCAGAAAAATAAAAGTGTTTGTTAAGCCCAACGGCAGCAGCCCAGCCGGAAGCATTGTTCGATTTCTGGCTTACACAGCCAGCAATGCCGCCCTTTTTTCTGGCGGTGGCTCACGGCCAGTTGTGGATCAAACTGTAGTTCTTCCCGATCCCGGTGCAAACGGTACCTTTGTCGAGTTGAATCTCCCACAAGGACCCACAATTAATTCCGGAGACTGGTACGTCGGATTCCAGATATTCGGCACTTTAGCATATGCCGGCGATACCAGCGGACCGCAAATGGGGCGAACCTTTATCTCCAATGACGGCGGAAACAGCTTTCAGCAGACGTCAAATTTTGCGACAACCACCGGTTCCAACGTAAACGCGAATTTAATGTTGCGAGCGGTTGAAAGTTCATCAGGATGTCCGTTTACGCTGACACCGGATTCGGTCAATGCAGCTAACACCGGCGGCAACAACGCATTTGGCGTGACAACGGCCGGTGGATGCTCGTGGGCCGCGAAAACCAGTGATGCCTGGATTACCACCAGTTCTTCAGGAACCGGCAATGGGACTGTAAATTACACGTTAGCCCCAAATGGAGATACGGTCAGCAGGACAGGCTTTATTGCTGTCGGAGATCAATTCTTTACCGTTACCCAGGATCCTGGGGTCGTATTGTCAACACACACCGATCAAGCAACCGTTCCGGCAGCGCCGGCCGCAAATCAGTGCACTCTCTTTCCCACGCAGTTTCAGGTGGTTGTGCCGGCCAATGCTCTGCAATTAAAAGTCGCTCTGGACGGCGGCGCAAACGACGTTGACCTTTACGTCAGATTTAACCAGGCGGTGACAGGCTCAGGTTCGTCGTTTACATCGGATTTTGCTTCGAATGGAGAGACCGGCCAGGAGAGCGTAAAGATCAATGGCACAACCAGTCCGGTTCTGCAGACCGGCACCTATTTTATAGGCGTGGCCAATTGTTCGACATCCGAGGCGCCGATCACGGTAACGACCACATTGTCAGGAACCAATACCTGTACGTTCAACGTTACGCCAAACACCCTGTCATTTCCGTTTAGCGGTGGCCAATCCACCGCCAATGTTGCAACTACTAATGGCTGCACGTGGACGGCGGTGAGCAACGACACATCATGGCTGACAATAACCGGCGGTGCGTCAGGCAATGGTAACGGCACCGTCACATATACTGCTGTCGCGAATCCAACACATTCGCCAAAGCAAACAACCATGACAATAGCCGGGCAGAATTTTACTGTCTCGCAAGCCGCCGCGCCCAAGTCTGATCAGACGATCAATTTCACGCAACCTGCGGATAAGACAGTTCTTGATAATCCGTTCGGTCTGACCGCAAATGCGACCTCGGGGTTGCCAGTAACTTTCAATATCGTATCGGGACCAGCGACTATTTCCGGTTCAACAGTGACTATCACAGGCGTGGGAAGTGTGACCGTTCGTGCGTCCCAGGCTGGAAATGTGGATTTCAACGCCGCACCGAATGTGGATCGTACCTTTACTGTCAATAAAGCGAGCCAAACCATTACCTTCAATCAACCAGCTGATCATACATTTGGCGATGCACAATTTTTCCTGAGCGGATCAGCTTCATCCAGTCTGGCCGTTTCATTCAGCGTTATTTCGGGTCCGGCAATATTGTCTGGTAACGGCGTAACCCTGACGGGAGCTGGCGCAGTAACAATCCAGGCCGATCAAAGTGGCAATGGAAATTTCAACGCGGCACCTCCTGTTCAGCGCACGTTTAATGTCGCCAAAGCAAATCAGACGATTACCTTCGGAGCACTGGCAAACAAAGCAGCCAGCGATCCGCCGTTCAATATCAATGCAACCGCGTCTTCAGGACTGAACGTAAGTTTCAGCGTCATTTCCGGTAACGCGATGGTTAATGGCAACACGGTCACCTTAACAGGTTCTGGAACGGTTACCATTCAGGCCAATCAGCAGGGCGATAATAATTTCAATCCTGCGACACCGGTACAGCAGAGTTTCACCGTTTCCAAGGGTCAGGCGAGCATTAACCTGAGTAACCTGGTTCAAATATTCGACGGGAATCCGAAACCTGTTACTGCGACGACGACTCCACTGGGTCTGTCGGGACTGACGGTCACATACAACGGATCTACAACGCCGCCGTCGGCAATTGGGAGTTACGCTGTAGTTGCGTCGTTGAACAACGCGGATTTCCAGGCGACGAATTCGCTGGGTACATTGAACATCATAGGCTTCTCGCCGACTGATTCTCAGAATGTGAATCCCGGCGCGCAGAACACAGCAGGTGTGAATCCCCACGGTAACAGTCCTGGCATTTTCGCAAACCTGAGCCACACCAACAGCGGAGTGACCTCGACCGTCACAGTGGGTATCTATTCAGGTAATCCGACTGAGCGGGGACTTGTGAACGCGGGCGGCGGGTTTGTCGACGTCAAAGTCACCAGTCCAAACATCGGTGATACAGTGGTGATCAATTACTATTATCCAAGTTCCGTAACCGCAGTAAACGAAGCCTCGCTGCAACTCTATTTCTTCAATGGTCTGGCATGGCAATTGGTGAAAGGAAGCGGCAACAGCACACCCGTAAAAGACACGACTGATAACCTGGACGGAACAGTATCGGGCGGTAAATTCACGGTAACCCTGGATAACACAAGCAGTCCAAAGGTCAGCGCTCTGACTGGAACGGTTTTCGCCGCAACGACTGCCATAATGGGTGACGTCAACGGCGACAATGTCGTTAATGTTAGCGATTTGGTTTTGATGGCAAATATACTGGCGGGCAATTTTACACCCACCGCCGTACAAAAGGATGCCTCTGACGTTCAGAAGGACGGAACAAATAAGATAACGGTCGGCGATTTAATAACCTTGGCCAATTTCCTGGCCGGCAACACGAGGACGTTACCTGTAGGGAATTGAGATTAGTCCTGAGTTTCTGCTGATTCGCGGTCTCGATTTTTTGATTGACGTTCGAGTCGATTGACTGCTTTCAACAGCGCCTTTTCGGCCATTTGGATGTGAGACTCGGACTGTTTGTCCTTAGCTCGATAATAATGTTCTTTACTGACGCGGTATGCGCGCGCAGCTTCCAGTACCGCGGTTTGTCGGGCTTCGGCTTTTGCCAGTTCTTCGCAGAGATATTCCAGCCGCTCAGGAATGGACAGGGTTCCCCCGACCTTGCCAGATCGCGGCACCTCGAACGCGTCGAGCATCTGGTGGGCTTGATCTACGTCTTGTGACAGTCCCAGCAGGCGGACTCGCAATTCGATAACTTCTAGCATAGCCCTTCCCTCAGCGGAAATATCGGCAATGTGAAAGATTACTTTGGGCCTGAACCCGAAGACCGGGGCGATTCAGGGCAAAACTGCATTAAATTGTTTAGGCAAATGCACCGGGAATGTTATTATTTTCAGTCACAAGCGCATTAACTTCAGGTTGAGCTCAGATCACGGCCATTTAACGATCGTCGAGGATCAGATTCAGTCACAATAGCAACAAACGTAAGTATTAGATCATCTAATGCCCGATGCTCTTTCGGCCGACTATATTGTGAGGCAGACCTTGAAAGTCATGTAATCCGTCGATAACAAAAATATCGTTCGATCAATCCGTAACCTATGAAAAAACCGCTCTTGAATCGCTTCTCAATACTAATGGCGATAGTTGTTTGTGTCACCTTTGTTTTTGGCGTTTTTACCCTTAATAAAAACCGGCGAGTCGCGACCGTTGGCGATCGGTCGTCGTCAGCGACATCAAAGGCCGAACCAGCAAATGGCAACACGGATATTCCATCAGTAAAGGCCGAAACAAAGAAGTCTGGTTCGTCGACTGTAGCAGCATCAGCAAAACCGAAGCCCAGAAAAACAGAAGAAGCTGAAGAGCGTGGCGGCGAGCACGAGCAAGAGACTGTAATGGAGGAAGACGAGTCCGGCAGCGGCGCAAGAGAGAACTGGTTTTATGAACAGCGCAAATATCCCTTGACGACGATTCCGTTGATGGCGCGAGTAAACGCGATCCAACACATGGAGGTCGAAGAACGAAGACTTGCCAGTTTGAGAACGGCGCAAAGAAGATTAAGCGTTCAATCATTGCCTCAGGCTCTACCACCCTGGCAATCGATTGGGCCGAAACCAATCGCACAAGGTCAGGTATCCGGCGGTTCCCAGATCCCGGTTCCAGTTTCGGGTAGGGTTACTGCAATCGCACTTGATCCCGGATACAACGGAACAACGAACAAAACAATCTACGTCGGTGGCGCGCAGGGTGGTGTCTGGAGATCGACCGATAACGGCACGAACTGGACTCCGATAATGGATGATCAGCCTTCGCTGGCAATCGGAGCAATCGCGATTGATCCCGCAGATCCAAACACGATATATGTCGGCACCGGTGAAGCCAATCTGTCCGGTGACAGTTACTACGGCGCGGGCCTTTTGAAGACCACAAATGGTGGCGCGAGCTGGACTGTAATCAAAGGACCGCCTTCGCCGAGCATTCAAAATGCATTTGCTTTCGTCAATGTCTCTTTTTCGAGAATAGTGATTGATCCGGTGTCGCCGCAAACAATCTACGTGGCAATAAATGGCAACGCCGCCACAAACGGCTCTACAGGAGGCAGCGGATCGGGGCCGCTGGACCAACGTGGAGTCTGGAAGTCGATCGACGGTGGAACCAGCTGGACCAACCTTGATCCGACAAATTCCGGCGGTGAAAACTCTGCCACCGATGTCATCATCGACCCAGCCAAACATACTCGTATTTATGCAGCCATTTTGAATATTGGCGTACTGCGTCTGGATCCAGACCTGGCAAATGGACAATGGGTAAATCTGGAAACGCTTGCGGGAAGCAACCTGCCGATACCAGCCAACACGCCGTTTGGCAGGGTGGTTCTGGCTATGGGGCCACCAATCGCGCCCTCAATCGAAAGCACTATCTACGCCGTCTATGCTGATACATCTCAGGCCAACAGCGGGAGAGTATTGGGAATTTTCCGTTCGGTCGATGCTGGTAACACCTGGACAAAAATGAATGCGTCTACTCCCAGCGGCGGCCAGGCATCGTACAATTTAACCCTTGCAGTAGATCCCACGGACGCAAATACGATTTATTTTGGGTTGCAAAGTCCACCTGCATTCAGAAGCACCGATGGCGGACAGACGTTAACCACCATCAGTAATGGCGACGGCATCACGGGTGGACTGCATGCCGATACGCATGTAATGCTGGTCTGTCCGACTAATCCGAATATCCTGTTTACGGGTAGCGACGGAGGCATCTGGCGAAGCGACAACGCCAAGAGCACCCCGATCAAGTGGAATGACCTGAATCAAAATCTCAGCATCACCCAATTTCAGGGACTGGCCACCCATCCATCTAATCCAAACATCATTCTTGGCGGCACCCAGGATAACGGCACGAATCTGTACGGCGGGCAAATCAGCTGGACCCGTGTCGTAAGCGGCGACGGTGGTATCACATTGATCGACCAGTCAAATCCGTCGATTATGTATCACACGTTTTTCAATCAGACGAACACTCAAATTGGACCTGAAATTTCGACAACTGGTGGAGGGTTTGGTACCTGGACCTTTGTCTCTCAGGGAATATCGCTCGCCGATCGAGTCGGATTTTATGCCCCGATGGCGCTGAATACCGGATTTAATGCAGCGAATAATAATGGCAATGGAAACGTAATTTATTTTGGAACACATCACCTATATAGATCCTCTGATCAGGCAGCATCCTGGAAGGGTCTGGGCGCCAATAACGACGGCATTGGCACAGACCTGGCGCCACCCACGGGTCGCCTTTCAGCGATTGCACCATTTCCATTTTCGGCTTCATCACCATCGACTGAAATAGTCTGGGTGGGGACCAGCAACGGGCTGGTGCAATTGACAACCAACGCCGGCGATATAGGTAATGCAACATTCGCGAATTTAACCAAGGCTCCGTTACCAAACCGTTTTGTAACGGATATCGCACTGGATTTAACCAATTCACAACGAGCGGTAATCACCTACTCAGGTTTTAATACGAACACGCCGAGCTCGCCCGGTCACGTCTTTCTTACAACCAATCAGGGAGCAACGTTTACCAACATCAGCGGTAATCTGCCCGACGTACCGGTTACCTCGATTGCCATCGATCCCAATATTACGAACACATATTACATAGGCACGGATATCGGGGTATTCAGGACTTCAGACGGCGGAACGACCTGGGAGGCGTTGCTCAGTGGCATGCCGAAAGTAGCCGTCTTCATGCTTCGCTATCACGCCGCCACCAGAACTCTGATCGCCGCCACGCATGGTCGAGGCATGTTCACGCTGGATGTTTCAGCAGAAACTGGAAATCCGGTTCCGAGCGTGACCAGCATTTCGCCGACGTCCGCATCTGCGAACGGCGTCGGTTTCACTCTGACTGTAAACGGCAGCAACTTTGTGACTAACTCGAGCGTGTGGTGGAATGGACAACCGCGCACGACGACGTTTAATAACTCGTCGCAATTACAAGCTCAGATTCCCGCGAGCGATTTGCTCACAGGTGGAACGATTGCGATAACCGTGTCGAACCCTGCGCCGGGGGGCGGAATATCACCCACATCAGCGAGTTTCCTGATAATAGGCAACCAGACAATCAACTTTAGCACGCCGGGGAACAAAACCTTCGGAGATCTTCCGTTTAACGTAAACGCCACGGCCACCTCGGGTCTGCCAGTATCGTTCAGTGTGCTGTCCGGTCCGGCTACCATTTCAGGCAATACTGTCACCATCACGGGTGCAGGTACGGTGACTATTCGAGCTTCACAGGCTGGTAATGCCAATTTCAATCCGGCACCTAATGTCGATCGATCTTTCACGGTTGCGAAAGCCAATCAGACAATTACCTTCGACCAGCCCGCAAATCATACGTTTGGTGATGCGCAATTTTTCCTCAGCGCATCGGCCACATCATCGTTAAATGTTTCGTTCAGCGTCATATCGGGTCCCGCGATATTGTCCGGCAACGGTGTCACCGTGACCGGCGTGGGTTTAGTTACCATCCAGGCGAGTCAGGCTGGTAATGCAAACTTTAATGGCGCTCCGCCTCTGCAGCGAACATTTACTGTTTCCAAGGCAAACCAGACGATCACTTTTGGCGCACTGCCCAACAAAGCGTTCGGTGATCCCTCTTTCATCCTGAACGCGACCGCATCTTCGGGATTGTTTGTTACCTACACGGTCGTTTCGGGTAATGCCACCATCAACGTGGATACCGTAACATTGACCGGCATAGGTCCCGTAACGATCCGGGCAGACCAGGCCGGGGACAGCAAATTCAATGCTGCGCCTTCGGTTCAGCAGAGCTTTACTGTTGCAAAGGGACAGGCATCCATTATTCTCGCGGGTTTTGTTCAGATCTTTAACGGAACGCCTCGACCTGTTTTTGCAAGGACTTTCCCGGACAATTTATCCGGTCTGATTGTCACTTATAATGGATCTGCGACGGCTCCGACCGCAGTAGGGAAATATGCGGTTGTGGCTTCGTTCAACAACCCGAATTATCAGGCACCCAATGCCCTGGGTACTCTCAACATTATCGAGTTCTCGCTGGTTGTCGATCAGCAGAGCGTTAATATCGGCACTCAAGGCACGGCCACTCTGAACCCCAGTGCCACCAAACCGGGAATGTCAGTAACTCTGAATCACGTTGCGGAAAACAATGCAACCCAGCCAGCATCTATCAGTCTGGGTATCTTCTCTGCTAATCCAACAGAGCGCGGACTGGTCGATGTGGGCGGTGGCTTTATTTCTGAGTTTGTCAATTTCTCAAATCCTGGTGACACGGCGGTGATCACTTACTATTATCCGAGCTCGATCACCGGAGCCGACGAAGATGCGCTCCAACTCTATTATTCTCCTACTCAACAAACCTGGGAGCCTGTGAGAGGAATCGGCAACACTGCTCCGATAAAAGACACAACCGATAATCTTGATGGAACTGTATCAGGAGGAAAATTTACCTTTACAGTTGATAGCTCTACCAGCAGCCCCTGGGTTCACTTGATCGTCCCATTCTACTTTTCTGCAAGCACGGGCATAATGGGTGACGTCAACGGAGATAATATCGTAAGCGTCAATGACCTGGTCCTGATGGCAAATATCCTGGCCGGCAATTTCACTCCGAATCGCGCTCAAAAGGCCGCTGCCGACGTCTCTAAGGATGCGTCAAATAACATCACCATTAGCGATTTGATCACGTTGGCTAATTTCCTTGCAGGGAATACCCAGACACTGCCTGTAGGAAATTGACCTCGAATAGCTGATGAGAGTTCCAGCGGGAAATATCGATTGAACTCTTATCCGCCGATGAAATAACCGTCCAATTCAGTCATTCGTAACATTCTGTTCTACAATTTGTGGAAACATAGATCACATTCTTTGCGTGGCTTCGGGAAGTGCACAGACTGAAGGTCTGTGCTACGATTTTCGGTCCGTCCGGATCAAAAGGCGTCCGAAACATTTGAAGGAAATAAATATGGGTCACTTAAAAAACTGCTCCGTACGCTCCATTAGTCTAGCCGTGATTGCGGCGTTTGCATTTTGTCCTTCGCTTGCATTAGCGCAAGGCGAGGGAGGAACTGTGTCGAAAGAGAAGATCGACGGTGTTGTAACAGCTCAGACTCAGAGCAACAACAATCAGAGCGGCGTACAACAAACAGACAGGACAGTTTACGACCTGGAACGAGTCGGCGTCGATAACAGCAAACAGTTGAGCCTTTCGCTCCAGCAGGCGATTGTCATGGCGCTGAGTAAAAATCGCGACATTGAAATCGAACGCGCATCGATTCAAATGTCAGAACAGGATCTGCTGGCCGCTCGTGGCGCTTACGATCCGGTATTCGGCGTGGCCGCTTACTTCCAATCACACACAATTCCGACGTCGTCGATTTTGCAGGGCGCTACTAATTTCAACCTGACCGACAAAACACTCGTTTACAGCCCAACGTTTCAACAGCAGTTGCCGACCGGCGGCAACTATATTTTGAATTTTGATAATAACCATTTGTCGACAACCAATTCGTTTTCGTCGATAAATCCGTCGTTTAATTCGACGCTGACTTTCAGTTTCAATCAACCTCTGCTGCGCAATTTCAAACTGGATCGAAACCGGCGACAGATCCTGATCGCCAAACGCAGACTGGATTTATCTGATGCCCAATTCAAACAGCGGGCAATCGAGATCATCAGCAATGTTCAGCGCGCTTATTGGGATCTGGTTTATACAATTCGCGAGGTTCAGGTCAAACAGGAAGGGGTCAGATGGGCAGACGATCAACTCAGACGCAATCGCAATCTTGTCGCCGCCGGGACGCTTGCTCCCGTCGAAATTGTCGCCGCCGAAGCCGAAGTAAAGCGACGCGAAGAGGACGTACTGACAACCGTTGAGAGTGTGACTCGCGCGGAAAACACACTGAAAGGAATGTTGCTGGCAGAGAGAACAGCACCGGAATGGGAAAGCGTCATCGTGCCCACTGAACAGGACGAGCCTTCGCAATCGATCATTGATTTGTCAGATGCGGTTTCCACTGCGCTCGCAAATAGACCCGAGCTGGAGCAATTAAAAGTGCAGGACGAATTAACCGACATCGACGTGAAGTTCTATCGAAATCAGACTAAACCACAATTGGATTTTGTGGGCTTGTATGGAATCACCGGACTCGCGGGTGCGCGATCGACGGCGGATAATCCCTTACTTGCTTTCAATAATATTCTGTTGACGCGAGTAAATCAGCTCTCGGCAATCCAGGGTTTGACACCGCTGCCGGGTATTCCAGATACAATATCGCCATCGCTGATCGGTGGTCAGGGCCAGGCTCTGTTCAATCTCTTCAGCAATGATTTCAAAACTTACAAGATAGGGATCAGCTTTAATTTGACTATTCATAACCGCACTGCTGAAGGCAATCTCGGGCGGTCGATTGCTCAGAAGCGTCAGATCTCGGCGCAACGACAAAAGGCCGAAGAAACTGTCCAGATCGATGTCAGGAATGCGATGCAGGCATTGAAGACAGCTCAAAAGCGAATCGAAGCAGCACGCGCGGCTCGCATAGCCAGCGAACGTCAACTGGAAAGCGAGATCCGTCAATACCAGGCTGGTGAATCCACGAATTTTCTGGTTTTGACGCGACAGAACGATCTGTCTGATATCAAAGGCAGGGAAGTCCGCGCGCTGACAGACTATAATAAAGCCATAGTCGATTTGCAGCGCGCAATGGCAACAACTCTGCGATCACACAACGTAACCGTAAACGCTCGTCCGGCTAACTGAATCACACGGGAGTTAATTACAGTGGCGGAAGACTCCAGTTCGCGCATCGTAGTTGTCGGCAGCCTGAATGCCGATATGGTCGTTACGATGGGTAATTTTCCATCGCCCGGTGAAACAGTTATCGGCGACAGTTTTGCCGTGTACCCCGGCGGCAAAGGCGCGAATCAGGCGTTCGCTGTTGCCAGACTTGGCGGCAAGGTCAGGATGATCGGTCAGGTAGGCAGCGACCGCTATGCGGACTGGCTTGTCAAAGGACTCGCCGCTGAAGGCGTCGAGACAGCTTCAGTCAAAATTGATCCCACCGTGCCCAGCGGCATTGCTTCCATTTCAATTGATAGCAGCGGTCAAAACCAGATTGTCATAATTCCCGGCGCGAACGGCACATTTTATCCGGATCGATTGGTTCCCTATCACAACGTAATTTCATCGGCAGCAGTGGTTCTGTTGCAACTTGAGATTCCGTTGCCAACCGTCATCGAAGCCGCGCGTATTGCGAAGAGAGGAAAGGCGACAGTCATTTTGGATCCAGCACCAGCGATCGATTTACCAGACAGCCTGATGCAAATGGTGGATTACATAACCCCGAACGAGATCGAGGCCGCTCGGTTAACTTCATCGTCGGTCAACGATCATTTAACTATTGAAGAAGCCGCATTCATCGGTTCAATCCTTCAAAAACGCGGTGCGAAAAAAGTTGTCATCAAGATGGGTTCGCAAGGCGCTGTACTGACATCGAATTCTGAGACTCTGCACTGGCAAGGGGTTACCGTTACCGCAATCGATACAACAGCCGCGGGAGATGTCTGGAATGCGGCGTTTGCTTTTATGCTTGCGGCAGGTAAAAGCGAGTCTGAAGCAGGAAGATTTGCTAACGCCGCGTCTGCAATTTCAGTCATGCGCAAAGGGGCTCAAACCAGTATGCCAACTCTTGACCAGGTGCAAGAATTAATGACCAATAATCGCACATTCTAATCCACCTGATTCGTACGCTAACAAAACGCAGCACCTTCGTAACGATACAAACCTTTAAAAAAGCCTTTCGTCAATACTCGGATAAATTGCTGAAAGTCGGGCTGGATAACGGCAGTAACTGCCTCAGACAGTTACTCTGTCGTTGAAATCAATTGTCCGTAACAGCGGCATATTTATTGCCTGAAAAAACACGAGACCAATCTCATAAAACCTTTGCGAAGGAAATAAGAATGGAACAAACAATGTCGGGACGTGATGTAGTCAGTCCGTATCACGATTCCCAATCTACTTTTCAAAAGGTGACTGGAAAAATCTCGGAAGGAATCTCGGGGTTAGCACAACGCCTTGATTCCGAAGCCTCAAAGATCGGCGATACCACGTCCGGACCTTTGGCTTCAGTCGCACCTGATATCAAAAAGTACGGTCACATGACTGCAGAAGCGCTGGAACGTTCGGCAGATTACGTCAAGGATCTCGACCTGGACGAGCTCAAAGAGAATACCCAAGCCAGTATTCGACGAAACCCGGGCAGAGCGGTATTGATTGCCGCAGGGGCGGGATTTTTGCTCGGCGCATTGTTAAAGAGAAGAGGAATATGAGTACCCGCACACCAGCAATCAATCAGGCCGATCGCCGTGTATCCGAAGATAAAACCTTTGGCGAGCTGCTTGGTCAGCTTGCCACGGATTCTTCAACACTTGTTCGAAATGAATTGATGCTCGCCTCAAAAGAGCTCGGACAAAAGGCAAGCGCAGGCGGAAAGGCCGTCAGTGTTGCTTTGGCCGCTGCATTTCTCGGGCTGGTAGCAATCATCTTTCTCGGCGTAGCCGCGATGGAGGCAATTGCTCTCGTTCAGCCACGTTGGATAGCAGCGTTAATAGTTGCAGCAGCGCTGTTGATTATTACCGGCGTGATCGCGTTTATTGCGTCCAATCGGCTGAAGAGCCTCTCTATCAGCCCGACAAAGACTATTCAGACATTGAAGGAGGACAGCGAATGGCTCAAGAAGCAGGCGTAGAAATGAGTCGACCAAACGGCTCGGATACTACCGTCGAAAAAAGCATCGAGGAAATTCGGCAGGATATTGAGCGTACCCGTCAAAACATAAGCGGCACGGTCGACACATTGGGAGCCAAGCTGCACGAACAATTAGACTGGCGCGAATACGTTCGTCGTAAGCCATTCGTTGCGATCGGCGTCGGGGTTGGTGCTGGACTGATAATTTCCAGGATGATTATCCCAAAGCCAAAACCGCGTAGTAGTTTTTCAGATCTGATAGCTAACACACTGGCAAAAACAGTCAGTCAGGTCATTCGTCCCAAGGAATCGCTGGTCGGCGGCGCATTCAAAATGGTCGCGGGAATGGTGGCAGCACAGGTGGCGCAGTCGCTCCAGGGAGATTCGCAAGAGGAACAGCAGTTCGATCATAGCAGTCAAGTCAGGGATAGTGCGGCTCGACCTTAAGTCTCGAGACCCGGTGGGCGCTATCTATGTTTTTAATTTTTCTAATCATTAACTTGCAGAGGAGTAAATATGGAGACTAGAACCGAAACTTCCAATCGACCGAATACGCATACTTCACCGTCAGACCTGGGTTTGTCACAGTCTAAACAGGCGCAAGGTGACAAAGGTGGAAACGGATCAGCAAATACGGTGATCCAGCAGGCAAAAGACACCCTTGGTCAAGGTGTCGACAAAGTGACGAAGAGTACCGGACAAATCTACGATTCAGCGATTGAATACTCAAAGAAGAATCCGGGAACGGCGATTGGCATAGCACTGGCGTCGGGTGCGACCCTGGGATTTCTGCTGGGTCGAAGCAGCAAGTCGCGATTTGACGATTCGCTCTGGGGAGCAGTCACAACAGCGGCGCTCAGAGCTGCGGTCGATCGCTGGCGCTAATAGTTCCAGGCGATGTCAGTTGCTATGAAGGCAGGGCGGTTTTAATGACCGCCCTGTAACTTTTTTGCGGCTCGCTTTCTTAAAATTGCACTGGAAATTCAACCCCAAAATCCGCAAAAGAAGGGATCGCAATTCACGCAATTGACAAACCTTTTCTTACATTATAACCTTTAATTTATATATGTTCAGAGCGGTCTGTGACTACGTGGATTAGGAATTAATGGAACGAATTTTTGACGGCGCGTCTGGCGATTCTGAACAGCGTCACGACAACGTCGACAAACCTGAAAGTCTCGACTCGCAGGCAGCAAAATCTGCCGAGCGGGATAGTCTAGCTATTACGTTTTCCCCTGTGGCGGAAAGTACCTGGAAATCCGAAAACGAATCGCAGCCACAGGCGGAAAAAGATGAAACACTCGAAACTCCGGTCGTCGAATTCAAAAAGCCTGCTGTCTCTGAGCCTGAAAGCAGACCGGTTCTGCTGCGCGAAATTGAGCCGAACGACGCAACTGAGCCAGCAAGGTCTCGGGCCGCGGCCATGATGGAAGAAGAATATTGCGCGACTGAATATGGTTTGCATTTTCCGATTACCGCCGCAGGCAGCGGAGGAAACGATGGCGGGACACCACCTCCTAAAGAGACTGTCAACGCCGAGCCGTCAGAGACCAAGCCGCCCACCAGCGCGTGGACTGAAGTAAAATCACTGGCGCGAGACGTTGCCTTCGCGGCGATCACGGCGATCCTGATCGTTGTCTTTGTCGTTCAACCCGTAAAAGTCGAAGGCACCAGCATGTTGCCGCAACTGGAAAACGGCGAGCGCATTTTCGTAAATAAGTTCATTTATAGTTTTGACTCGATTCATCGCGGCGACATCGTCGTCTTCTGGTATCCGGACAATCCATCGCAATCATTTATTAAACGGGTTATCGGTCTTCCGGGCGACACGATCAAGGTGGTCAGTGGGCACGTTTACATCAATGACAAACTCTACAACGAGCCTTACCTTTCCCGAGACCGAACGCAACAGATGTACAATTTCGGGCCGGAAAAAGTTAAGCAATATCATTATTTTGTAATGGGCGATAATCGCGACGCGTCTAACGACAGCCGTGCCTGGGGCGAAGTGCCTGAGAAATACATCTACGGTAAAGCCATGTTCAGATATTGGCCGCTGTCCAGTTTCGGCAGCATTCCGGCGCAGGCCGACGACAGTAATCAATAGTCTTTCTTTAAAGGTTTCAAATAGACAAGACTGGATTTGCGATGCAAGATTGTAAGGCAGAGCACTGTGAAAGAGACGACAAATTTGGTGGCACGCAAAAGCCGGCTGAAGCTTCTACTTAAACTCCTCTATGATCCGATTGGGGCGATTGGCGATATTTACCGCGAAACGCCTTTCGTGACCGGGCTAATCTTTTCATTCCTGATTTCGATAATATACAACGGCAGGCAGACAAATCTTTTTTCAGATCTTAGGGATGTCTTTTTCCGTTCAGGTGAATTTCGCACCAGATTTCTGATACTCAGCGTGCTTCCGGATCAGATCTATCACAACGTCTTTCAGCGCACAGCTTTGCCGTTGCTGCTGATGACAGGGTTTCTGGTACCGGTAGCAATAATCGTAACAAACTTTTTCACTCGAAAAAATCCTGTGGGTAAGGCTTTACGCGTTGAATATCCAGGCTTGGTCAGCGTTGCCCTGTACTGCTGGTGCGCGACCCTGGTCGTTGTCGGAATTCCCGCGCTTTTGTTATTCAATCCTGAGTCGACATTCTATAGCGGCGCGTTGATGTTCGCGCCGTTGCCTTACTTTGGGTTGCTGCTGATTATGGCCTTGCGATCGATTTATCACCTAACGTTCGGACGAGCGATTTTAGCCGGGGTAATCTCTCTGGTCGCATTGCCGGCCTTGCCGTTGCTGATATACGGTCCGTTCTTTCCAGCACAGTGGGATCCGAAGCTTGGAATTCACGTGACTTGAAGTCGCGG